>OJAY01000386.1_pt1 | contig 16134 bp, 13 predicted proteins | sample 1590331 | NCBI WGS metagenome assembly OJAY01 (sample SAMN05416835, study PRJEB24817) | seawater metagenome | isolation source: Sea water | place: Canada:Atlantic | collected 2013-07 | reverse complement strand
TCTACACAGAGTAGATCGTCGGCAGCGTCAGATGTGTATAAGAGACAGGAATATCGGCAGCCAAAGGAATGTCTCCGGTAATCACTAAATCACCGGCTTCTATCTTTTCAACAATATAATCATCTGCGGCATCAAAGCCAGAAGGCACGATAGTTAACGTAATATGTTTATCTGGTGGAACAGACATAGAATGATTAGCAACTAAAGACAAAGGCAGACCGGTACGTCGGGCTGCCTTAAAAAGTATGTCTTTAATCACACTGGGACACGCATCTGCGTCAACCCATATATGCATGGTAAAATCTCGTTAGCGTTTTTTACGCTAGCATACCACCATCAACCACCACTGTCGTGCCTGTGGTGTAGCTAGATGCGTCAGACACTAAGTACAATACCGTACCTGCCATTTCATCCGGATCGGCAACACGGCCTAGTGGGATCACTTTAAGCGCGTGCTTCAAAATTTGATCATTTGAAGTTAGTGCTGAGGCAAACTTAGTATCAGTTAAGCCAGGTAATAACGCATTAACGCGAATATTTAAGCTTCCACATTCTTTTGCGAATGATTTCGTCATGCTAATAACGGCTGCTTTCGTAATAGAGTAAATACCCTGCATGTCACCAGGTGTTACACCGTTCACTGAAGCCGTGTTAAGAATGACGCCACCGCCCTGCTCTTTCATCATTTTGCCCGCTTCAATCGACATAAAGAAGTAGCCACGAATGTTCACGTCTACTGTTTTGTCGTAAGCGCCTAAATCTGTATCTAGGATATGACCAAAGTACGGGTTAGCTGCCGCATTGTTCACGAGTATATCTAGCTTACCGAATTCGCTTTTAATTTCGGCAAAAGCAGCGGTAATTTGCTCCATATCGCCAACATGACATGCAAGCGCTGTTGCTTTACCACCTGCATCACGAATTGAAGAGGCTACTGCTTCACAGCCATCAATTTTACGGCTAGACACAATAACATGTGCGCCATATTGCGCTAACAAACGTGCGATTGATTCACCAATACCTCGGCTAGCACCTGTTACTAAAGCAACCTTGCCAGTTAAATCGAATAAATTTTTCATAATAGTTTTCCCTTTTTTAAAATCTGTCGCGCTTTCATCAAACGCAATAACTTTTATCAAACTCAAGAAATTGGGTGATTAGGCCAACATGCCGCCATCAAGTACAACCGATTGTCCTGTCATGAATGAAGACTCGTCACTACACAACCATGCTATCGCATTCGCTATTTCTTCAGGTTTGCCTAAACGCTTCATGGGGTTTGCTCCCACCATGGCTTTTTGTCCACGTTCGTCTAATTTAGACAACACGCCCTGTACCATTGGCGTGTCAACAAAGCTTGGGCACACCGCATTAATGCGAATATTCGCACGGGCATATTCCACCGCTGCCGATTTAGTTAAGCCAATAACTCCGTGTTTAGATGCACTGTAGGCACTGATCATAGGCGCGGAGCGTAAGCCCGCTACCGACGCAATGTTAATAATATGACCACCACCATTTACGGTCATATGTTTAAGCGCATTTTTCATGCAATACCACACGCCCGCTAGATTCACCTGAATGTTCTTCATGAACATAGCATCGTCTACTTCAGTAAGGGGCGCTGGGAAATGGTCTATACCCGCATTATTGATGATTACGTCTAGCTTGGCTTGCTGTGAAAACGCCACTTCAAACATGGCATTCACTTGTGCAGGCTCAGTAACATCTACTTTTACCGCATAGGCATTACCGCCCGCTTCTTTGAGCTGATGCACTAAGGCTTCTGCTGCATCCATATTCAAATCGGCAACACCGACCAATGCCCCGCGCTCACATAAGGTTTTGGCCGAGGCTGCGCCAATACCTGAGCCGCCCCCTGTGATAAGGATATGTTTCCCTTCTACGTTTGATGCCACCATTTTATTGCCCCGCCTTAATATTTTTTGCAATGTGCCATTGTTGGTATGTCATTGTTATGCCCTTGAAGCCGTTATTAGAAATAACTGGCTTTCACATTTTCACAGGTTGGTTCTTGTGACGTAATGACTTCTATATCACGTTTCACTAGCGGTAATTCCCAATTGAGGAAGTATTCAGCAGCTGCCACTTTTCCTTCGTAGAAATCGCCGTCTTGACCACTTGCGCCATTAGCCAATGCTTGCTCGGCAACATTCGCTTGGCGTAACCAAATCCAACTCACTACGCAGGCAGAAAAGATATTCAAAAAGCAGCTTGCGTTAGTCAGTAACACGGCTTGTTTATCTGAACGTAAGTCACCCGCCGCTTGTTGAATGAGCCCGCCAAGTTGGTCAAGGTAAGGTTTAAGTTTTGCCGCTAGCGCTTGAGCTCGTGGTGTTGTAGCCGCTTTCATGTCGCCAGAAACACGAGCCATTAATACTTGGAGCCCTTTGCCTTCGCTTTGCCATAATTTACGACCTAGTAAATCCAAGGCTTGAATACCATTTGTTCCTTCGTGAATAGGGTTCAAACGGTTATCCCGCCAGCACTGTTCTACGGGGTATTCTCGGGTATAACCAGCGCCGCCAAGAATTTGAATGGCTAAGTCGTTAGCTTTAGGGCCAAATTCAGAAGGCCACGCTTTAAATACTGGGGTAAGTAGCTCGAGTAGCTGGGAAATTTCGGTGCGTTTTGCGGTGTCTTCTTCCGTCTCCAACGCATCAATTAAGGTGCTGCCATATAAACACAGTGCCATGCCACCTTCACAATAGGACTTTTGCGCTAACAACATGCGACGCACATCACCATGGTTAATAATTGGTGTTGCCTCATCTTCTGGAGCTAGTTTCGGCGCAGCACGCCCTTGGGTACGATCTTTTGCATACTCAAGTGAATAGCGATAGCCACGATAACCAATCATGGCAGCGCCGTAACCTACACCAATGCGCGCTTCATTCATCATCATGAACATGTAACGCAAGCCTTGGTGTGGTTCACCCACGAGATAACCATGACAGTCACCGTTCTCACCAAACGTAAGTGCAGTAGAGGTCGTACCACGATAACCCATTTTATGAATAAGCCCAGCCAGAGTGACGTCGTTACGGGGGCCAGGGTTACCGTTTTCATCTAGACGGTATTTAGGAACAACAAATAATGAAATACCTTTTACGCCCGCAGGGCCGCCAGGAATTTTCGCTAATACCAAATGAACAATGTTGTCTGATAATTCGTGTTCGCCTGCAGAGATATAAAGCTTACTGCCCTTCACGCGATACGTGCCATCTTCGTGAAGCGTTGCCGATGTGCGAATATCTGCCAAGCCAGAGCCCGCATGAGGCTCAGTTAATGCCATAGTGCCGGTAAAGTCACCTGTTAGCATTTTAGGTAAAAAAGCTTGCTTGGTTTCTTCATTGGCAAAATGTTTCACCACATTTGCCGCCGCAGCAGTAAGAAAAGGATACGCTGTAGTGGAAGGATTTGCCGCTAAGAAGTAACCCGCACACGCATTCATAATGGTAACGGGTAATTGCATTCCGCCATCTTCATAATCGAAGTGACCTGCAATAAAGCCTGACTCCCTATAAGTATCAAAGGCTTTTTTAACCTCATCTATCATGGTGACTTTTTTGCCATCAAAAGTAGGCTCATCTTTATCAGCGATAGCGTTGTGAGGAAGAAACAGCTCTTCAGCCATTTTTTCTGCCATATCAATAACGGCATTAAACGTTTCAACGTTATGTTCTTCAAAACGGGGTTTTTCACACAAAGACTGTGTATTTAATACTTCATAGAGTTGGAATTGCATTTCCCGACGGGGAATAAGTTGGTCAGCCATAATAAAGTCCTTGAGCAAATTGTTAATGCATTGTGTCATATTCGTTATCATGCCATTATTGTCATTTATGACACAATCATGGCCATTTACGCCAACAATCACCGTTAGTTATCGTATTTAATAAACTGTATTATTTTTATGAATAAACCACCGTTCGTCGTGACCGTATTAGGATTTGATCAAGCTTTGGCTTCTGCCATCACTGGCGCACTCGATGTCTTCGCATTTGCAGGCATCAGTTGGCAGCGCATTCATAACCAACCCACCACCCCTAAATTTAAAGTTCAGCTGGCGAGTTTTCACGGCAAACCTTTTCACTGTACTAACCAGTTACTGCTAACCCCTAACATTGCTATTGAAGATGTGACAGACACTCATATTTTGCTGATCCCCACGATTGGCGGCGATATCGATACGGTTTTACAAGAAAACGCGAATCAACTTGTACATATTAAACGGCTGCAAAAACAAGGGGCGGATATTGCAGGTAACTGCACCGGGACTTTTTTGTTAGCAGAGTCAGGGTTACTTGATAATAAAGTTGCCACTACCCATTGGGGCTATGCTGATAAATTTCGCTCTCATTATCCCAATGTTAATTTGCAGTCTGAAAAGATGGTAACTGAACAAGATGCTATTTTTTGTGCAGGTGGCGGTATGGCGTGGATAGATTTGGCTATTTTGCTTATAGAACGTTATTGCGGTCATCAAGTGGCCAGTGATACTGCCAAGTCTCATGTACTCGATTTTTCCAGGCCGAATCAAACCGTGTATGCAAGCAGTCGCCAGCATAAATTTCACCAAGATAAAGATGTGTTAGCAGTGCAAAATTACTTGGAAGAACATTTTACAAAACGGCTCACGCTGAAACATGTTGCCCACGAACATAATATGACTGAGCGCACATTAATAAGGCGTTTCAAGCAAGCCTGTGCAATAACGCCTATTCAATATTTACAAGGTTTACGGTTAGAACAAGCACGAAAAATTTTAGAAACATCTATGTCTCCTCTTGAATCCATTGTGAATAGTGTGGGTTACGAGGACCTCAGTTCTTTCACTCGGCTTTTCAAAAAATATACCGGTTTATCGCCCTCACAATATCGCGCCAAGTTCATAAGAAAATAAATATTTACAACAATGATAAGTTTTTATTACCTAGTTTGTGTAAAATGCTACGCCGCGTACAGACCGCTTTTTCTGTACCGAAAAACACTACAAAAGTATAATTCAAAACTCTTGGTGGACACATGAGAACACATAAACTAGCCTCTTTGGCGCTTGCAGTTAGTGCAGCGTTCAGTACTTCAATCCTTGCTCAAGAAGCAGAAACAATACAAAAAAAAGAAACGGCTCTTGAACAAATTACCGTAACAGCGCAAAAACGTACCCAGTCAATTCAGGAAGTACCTATTTCTGTCGCGACGCTTAGTGGTGAAAAATTTGAAAGCTTGTTTTCAGGTGGTGAAGATATTCTTGCATTGGCCGTTCGCGTGCCTGGCCTTTACGCTGAGTCGTCAAACGGTCGCGTAGCGCCACGTTTCTATATTCGTGGCCTAGGTAACACCGACTTCGATTTAGCCGCCTCTCAACCAGTTTCTATTATCATGGACGAAGTGGTAATGGAAAATGTGGTACTAAAAAGCTTCCCACTTTTTGATGTGCAACAAGTTGAAGTATTACGTGGCCCACAAGGCACCTTATTTGGCCGTAACACTACAGCAGGTATCATTAAGTTCGATACAGTAAAACCTACACAAGATTTAGAAGGTTACGCTAAAGCCGGTTTTGGTTCTTATGGCACAATGAATTTTGAAGGTGCTATTAGTGGCGGTTTAACTGATGAGCTATCAGCACGCTTGTCTGTACTTTCACAAGAGCGTGATGATTACATCGACAATGCTTTTACCGGTGAAAACGATGCGATTGGCGGCTTTGACGAAAAAGCTTATCGCTTACAGCTTCTTTGGGAACCCTCTGACGATTTCTCAGCTTTATTAAATGTTCACGGCAGAGAATTAGATGGCACAGCGTCAATTTTCCGCGCTAACATTTTTGATGTTGGCAGCAATAACCTAAACGCAAATTACGACCGCGATACCATTTATTATGATGGTGACATCGACGGCAACGGTGCTGACAATAACCCTCAAGAATATGACGGTTTCGGCGCATCACTAAAGCTTGAATACGATATGGATGATGTGACCTTCACATCAATCTCAGCCATGGAAACCGCTGAAGGTTCAAGCCTTGGTGACATTGATGGCGGTTTCAACAATGCTGATGGCACATCTGGCCCTGGCGTTATTCCATTCTCTGCTGTTACTCAAGATAATCTAGACGACCTTGAGCAATATACGCAGGAATTCCGCTTATCAAGCAACACCACTGATGCAATGAACTGGCAACTAGGCGCCTTCTATTACGACGCGTCTTTCAACGTGACCAGTATTGACGGTTTCTTTGGTGCAACCACTGTTTTCCATGAAAACAGAACATGGGCGGTATTTGGTCAAACGTCTTACCAAGTGAATGAGAAACTAAATATTACTGGTGGCCTTCGTTATACTCATGACGAGAAATCATTGATTGTTGGCGATCAAAACGTAGATGGCTTTGCCGTCGTTATTGGCGCTGCAAGCGTACAAGATTACGAGCCAATTAACGTTGATGATGGGCAAACCAGTTTCGAACTTAGCGCTAATTACCGTATAACAGACGATATGTCTGCTTACGCTCGCTACTCAAATGGTTTCCGTGCTCAAACTATTCAAGGTCGTGATGTTGCATTTGAAAGCTCACCATCTGTGGCTGACGCTGAAACGATTAACTCTTATGAAGTTGGTTTTAAATCTGATTTGCTAGATGGAACACTTCGTCTTAACGGTGCAGCGTTCTACTACACGGTTGACGATATGCAATTGTCAGCCATTGGTGGTGGTAACAACTTTACTGCACTCGTTAATGCAGATGAAGGCGAAGCCTACGGTTTTGAAATTGATTCTCAGTGGTTAGCGACTGATGAACTAACCTTTACTGCTGGCTACAGCTACAACCACACAGAAATTAAAGATGACACATTAACGATTGGCGGTTGTGGTTCTTGTACTGTTACCGACCCAGTAGCAGATGATGGCAACTACATTGTGAACGGTAACCCGTTCCCACAAGCACCAGAGTCAATCTTTAACTTTACCGCACGCTACACTGTACCTATGGGCGACAACGGTGAATTCTTCGTATTTACCGATTGGGCGTTCCAAGGTGAAACTAACATCTTCTTATATGAGTCTGTGGAATTTACAACTGACGACAACTTTGAAGGTGGTTTGCGTATAGGTTACGAAAACTTCGAGCATAACTACACAGTGGCATTGTTCGGCCGTAACATTACCGATGAAGATAACGTTAAAGGGGCTATCGACTTTAACAACCTTACCGGTATTATGAACGAACCACGTATCCTTGGTGTTGAAGTGAAGTACTCTTTCTACTAATCACTATTTTGATTTAGGTTGAAAGTGCAGATCTGATCTGCACTTTTATTCTTGGCTTTATCAAGTACTGCATTTAAGAGTGATAAACATAAAAAAGCGAAGGTGTCGTTTTAACGACCCTTCGCTTTTTTGTTTTCTATATTCCCTTAGCAGTTTACTCGTTCGTATTTGGTGTTGGGCATTCTTTTTAATATTTGCCATTTTCCCTAGGCCTACATACGTTTGCCTGATACTTACAACTACATTAGTGGCTAAGCCGCAAACTGCCCGGTTCGTGTCCACGCTCTGTCTTGCTGTAGCATTCCTTTCTGCAGCTTTGGTTCCTGTGGTATTCCTTGGGATGCATTTTCACGCAGATCCTTTTCTTCCAAGAGAATACGCTGCAACTTGCGGCAAACATTCACCATCCGAGACATCTTGGTAAAATAAACCTGCTCTATTAATTCGCCTTTTTCATTAAACATGAAACTGGCTAACTTGCAGTTTTTGTAGGGCAGATAAAAGTGGTGGACTGTAAATCGACGAGACACAGGCGCGCCCATCACTTTTTGATACATACAAAAAGGCAACGAGTCAGCCCGCTTATCTCCACCAAATAAATGTGTTAAGCGCTGGAACTGATCTTGCCCTGGTGAAGATAATATTCCGAACTTTTCAATAAGTTGATCAACTGCTTTAACACCTGTTGTCATCGCGTTCACCTATATACTGTTTATTTATACAGTATATAGGCAATCGTACAAAATGCAAACAAAAACACCGCATTGGAGAACCAATGCGGTGTTTTTATAATCCGTCTAGCGAACTAGACGGGAGTTTTTCTATTTGTTAGCGCGTATTACTGCTGCTCGATAGATGCCGAACTAACAGACTCAGTATGCTTTCTACCTTTAAATACATTTTTAATGTCATTCAATATGAGGTACAAGGCAGGTACTAGTAGTAAGGTAATAATCGTGGCAAACAAAATACCAAAGGCCAATGAAATTGCCATAGGAATAACAATTTGGGCCTGTAGGCTTCGCTCAAATACGATTGGCATTAACCCCATAAAGGTCGTTAACGAGGTTAATATAATCGCGCGGAAACGCTGCGTACCAGCACTAATGGCTGCGCGCATCAGTGAATGGCCTTCTTGGCGTGCTCGATTAACAAAGTCCACCATAATCAAGCTGTCGTTAACCACTACACCGGATAACGCAATAATGCCACAAATCGACAGTACACTTACCGCCATGCCTAATACCAAGTGCCCAATAATCGCGCCTACCACACCAAATGGTATGACTGACATGATGATAAACGGTTGGCTGTAAGATTTAAGCGGAATAGCCAGTAGCGCGTAAATCGCAAATAAGGCAAATAATAAGCCCTGCGCCAAACTCATCATTGCATCAGCTTGTTCTTTTGCATTGCCTTGTAACTGGAAATCCACTTTAGGATAGCGAGCTAACAAATCAGGCATAACAGATTCGATAACCTCACCTGTTATTTCAGACGGATCCATCAAGGCCTTGTCTACTACGGCGGTTACCGTAACAGAGCGGCTGCCATCTACACGAATGATTGAATCGAAGCCTTCGCCTACGGTAAAGCTAGCCACTTGCTGGAAAGGTATCTCTTGGCCGTTAGGCGCACGAATACGCATATTTTCTAAGTGTTCAATAGAACTACGTTCTGCTCTTGGATAACGTACCATGACTTTTATTTCTTCATCGTCACGTTGAATACGCTGAACTTCCGCGCCGTAAAAGCCAAAGCGTACTTGCTGCCCTAGTTGTTGTAGCGTAATACCTAATGCGTCGGCTTGAGGTTTCAATGCTAATTGAATCTCTTCACTACCACCTGAGAACGTATCATTAATATCGGTTACACCGTCGTAGCCTGACAAGATACTTTTTAATTCATCACTTACGGCTCTTAAAGACGCAATATCACCAGAGCTAAATTCGAAGCTAAGATCAGCACCACCACCAGGGCCACCCGGAGCGCCAATACTGAATGTCTTAACACCTGGTATTTCAGACATTTCATCGCGCCACAGCTGATGAATTTCATAATCGGCCATGGTACGTGTTTCACCTTTGGTCAGTTCGGCAAACACCTCCCCACCCAAATCACCGTTATCAAACGCCATGGAGTGTTTAATTACGCCTTCACCTGTATCGTCACGCACCTTTTCATCCATACGCATCATGCCTTCACGTAATGCAGTAAGCACTTCGTCTCGCTGTTTTAGCGAAGAGCCTGGCTCTAGCTCAAAACTTGCAAACATGAAGTCACTAGGAATACTGGGGAAGAAAACAAATCGCACAATACCGCCGCCAAATAAACCAATGGTCAGAATTAGCATGGCTAAGAAAACGGATACCGTGGTGTAACGATTACGTATTGTCTTTTCTAAGAATGGCGCATAAACATTGTGTATAAAACGCTTAATACCTTCACTGAAAAAGTCTCTAAATTTTTGCAGCTTATTAGCCTTCGCTGGATCATAAGGCTTTAGTTTCATATGCACTAAATGTGCAGGCAAAATAAGCTTCGACTCTATTAATGAAAACACCAAACAAATGATCACCACGAGCCCAATGGTTTTCCAAATGACACCAAAAGGACCCGACACCATTAGCATGGGTGAGAATGCCGCTATGGTAGTAAGCACGCCAAAGGTGGCCGGCATAGCCACTTTCTTAACGCCTGCAATCACATTTTCGGTACTGTGGCCTTTTTGATCAATTTCGGAATAGGCCGACTCCCCCATAATGATGGCATCGTCTACTACTATTCCAAGTACAAGAATAAAGGCAAATAAACTCAGCATGTTGATAGACACACCAAGCATATCAATAGGCATAACTAACAACGTACCTAGAAAACAAACCGGCAGGCCAACGATCACCCAAAACGCGAGTTTTATTCTCAAAAATAACGACAGTACTAAGAACACCAACAAGCCACCAAAAAACATATTTTCAAGCATCATGTTCAATCTATCTGCTAGATAAAACGAACTATCTCCCCATGTGTCGGCGGAAATATGGGCTGGAAAATCATTCTTTTTCTCGTCGATATAGCCGTTAACTTGTTCTGATATTTCTAATGCATTTTGATCACCCACCGCTTGTACGCGAAGGCTAACTGCTGGTTTTCCATCGAACAATGCATATTGGTTGTTCTCAATAAAACCATCGTTAATATAAGCAACATCGCCTAACGTCACCCGTGTGCCATCAGTATTGGTGACTAGCACTATCTGGGAGAAATCCCAGCCAGTGTATGCCTGCCCTTTAGTTCTAAGCAGAATATCGCCATTTTCGGTGCGAATAGACCCACCAGGTAAATCAATACTTGACTGACTTAAACGACTGACCGCATCTGCAAAGGTAAGGTTGTATTTTTGTAGGTCTACCTCAGACAATTCAACCGATATTTCGTAGTCTCTAGCCCCAACAACTTGCACGCTTGAAATACCGGGAAGGTTGGCAACGTCATCTCGAATATCTTTTGCGAACTCTTTTAATTCACGTTCACTGGCATCGCCAAATACTGAAATCCAAATAACATCTTGTTGAATTTTCTGGCGATAGATAACCGGCTTTTCTGTGTCGGCTGGAAAAAGAGGAATGGCATCAACTTGCACCTTCACTTCGTCAAGTAACGATTGAATGTCGTAATTTTCCTCAACTTGAATGCTGACCGTACCCATGCCCTCTACCGCGGTAGAGGTGACTTGTTTAATGCCCTCTAGGTTTTTAATCGACTCTTCTATCTTTAAAATTACGCCCTCTTCTACTTCTTGAGGCGCAGCGCCCAAATACGGTACGCGAACATTGATAATGTCTATTTCAAAACTAGGGAAAACTTGTTTTTGAATACTAAAGGCACCAAATAGGCCGCCAACAATTAACAACCACATCAACAAATTTGCCGCCACACTGTTGCGCGCAAACCAAGCGATTAACCCTTTTTGCGTATCAATCTGACTCATTACTTACTCCCAGAAGAAACAGGGGAGGTTTCAGTAGTATCGTCTTTAACGCCTACAATTTCGCTATCTGCCTTTTTATCGTTCTCTGCTTCTGGTGGCATGGCAGGCTCATCACCTGGCAGTCTTACTTTCATACCATTATAAGGGTTCGGAACTGCACTGGTTACTACCAGCGCGCCACTGTTTAAGCCGCCACCAATGAAAGCTTTTTCTGCCGTGGTACGCACTACGTCAACCGGTACAATTTCAATTTCGCGGTTATCGTTAACAATCAGCACTGTATTATCAAGGCGTAAAATGGAGCGAGGGATCACGGTTAAGTTTTGTTTTTGGTGAGAAACAATTTTGGCTTGAACGAATTGACCGAAGCGAAGTGGTGCGTTGTCGCCGCCATTAAATTGATAAGGGTCTTTTACTTCAACCACAGCATAAAGTACGCGACTGCCTGTATCCAAAATACCTTCAGAACGAACTAACTTACCAGTCCAGGTTCTATTTTTACCGCCTACCGTTGCGTTTAAAGTCACATCAGATTGTTGGTTAGATTGATTACCAATATCTATGAACATCAAGTCTTTATCGGTTATGGGTAAACGTACCTCGGCGGTGTCCGTTGAATAAACGGTGCTTACTGTAGCGCCTGCTGACACAAATTGACCTAAATCGATGTTTCGCTCAACCACTATGCCGTTGTATGGGGCTCTAATTTGGGTACGATCAAGGTTACGCTTGGCACGCTCAAGTTTTGCTTCTGAGGCTTTAACATTCGCTTGCTCTTTGGCTAATTGAGGCTTACGCAAGCCAAGCTCAGGCGGCACAACACTGCTTACTGAACGCCATTCTTGCTCGGCGACTTTACCTCTTGCGAGCTCTTCTTGAAGCGCAGCATGCGCTTGAGCCAGTTCAGCTTCAGCCAACTTCACTTCAGTGCGGTAGTCATCTTGTTCAAGAGTAATTAACACATCCCCTTTTTGGAACATGCCCCCAACAATCAATTTATCGGACAAACTAACGACTTGCCCACTGACTTGTGCGCTAAGTGATGTTCTATTACGAGGCACTACGTTGCCCTGAGAATCAACTACGAAGCTTACAGGTTGGTAATCCATTGGTTTGGCATCAACAAGGAAGGCTTGCGTTTCGACGGGAATTTGCTCTGGAGGTTTACGTGAAGAAATCATAATTGCCGCAACAACAAACGCGACTAAAATGATGATAAGAGGTATACCGCTTTTTATCCAGATGGAGTTTTTCATTATTTTCCCTATAAAACGTAGTACTGATGCTTAGCCGATGCACCGACACTCACCTACTTGCATAAGTGAAATCTGTCTGGCGAACAATGGGTTAAAGCTATACGTGATTTATTATTTTTTTATTGGTTCTAGTGTAATGTGTTTCGACGCGAAGCGCTTGTCTTCGTTTGTTAAAAATTGTGAATTATTTAACTAATTAGTGCGCGACTCAACGTAATATAAAAAAATCCACTCAGAATTAAAATGTAAGATTGCTAAATGAGTAATAATCGTTGATTATTTAAACACCTGCACACTCGCAGGAAAAGTTGCGCTTATCGATGCAACAACGAATTTGTTACGCTAAAAGGGATGACCTGTCATGAGCCTAAAAAAGCAATACCTGAAATCTAAACCCGTTTGTAAAGTAACATTCCGCCTTTCCGCCGAAGAAGCAAAAAATGCCGATGAAGCTAGCCTTGTGGGTGACTTTACCGAATGGGACAAGCAACCTCTGTCGATGAAAAAACTGAAGAGCGGGGATTTCACGCTGACTATTAATTTAGAAACCGATCATGAGTATCAATTTCGCTATCTACTCGATGGTGATATGTGGGAAAACGATTGGGCCGCCGATGCTTATCTACCTTCTAGCATCGGAAGCGAAGATAATTCTGTAGTTCGTGTTTAACACTGCCCTCGCCTGCGGTTTTTAACCGTTACTACGAGCATTAAAAAAGGCTGCGTTTGAAGGCAGCCTTTTTTGATTTTTTAAACGCGTTTTTTATAACGTGTTTTCTAGTTCAGGTAACACATCAAATAAATCGCCAACAAGGCCATAATCCGCTACTTGGAAAATAGGCGCTTCTTCGTCTTTGTTGATAGCAACAATGACTTTCGAGTCTTTCATACCGGCAAGATGCTGAATAGCACCAGAAATACCTACAGCAATATACAGCTGCGGTGCAACGATTTTACCGGTTTGGCCTACCTGCATGTCATTTGGTACAAAGCCCGCATCAACTGCAGCACGTGATGCACCAATAGCAGCACCAAGTTTGTCAGCAATACCTTCAAGTAACTTGAAGTTTTCGCCATTTTGCATACCACGACCACCAGAGATAACCACTTCAGCAGCCGTTAGCTCAGGGCGCTCAGACTCAGTAAGCTCTTCAGAGACGAAGCTAGATTTTTCGCTTTCTTTAACCACATCTAGTGTCGTTACTTCAGCGCTTCCACCTGTTGTTGCAGCATCAAAAGAAGCGGCACGCACAGTGATCACTTTTTTGCTATCAGACGATTGTACTGTCGCAATAGCGTTACCAGCATAAATAGGTCTGATAAAGGTATCTTCGCTTTCAACACCAATGATGTCAGAAATTTGAGCAACATCTAAAAGTGCAGCTACACGAGGCATGAAGTTCTTGCCTGTTGTAGTAGCGGCCGCTAATAGGTGGCTGTAATCATCAGCAAGTGATAACACAAGATCGGCAACGTTTTCAGCAAGCTGATATTTGTAAACTGCATTGTCGATAAGCAATACTTTGCTTACGCCGTCAATTTGCGCAGCACTGTCAGCAACAGCCTGACAACCTTCACCCGCTACAAGCACATGAATGTCACCGCCCATTTTTGCTGCAGCATGAACCATTTTTGCAGTTTCTGACTTCAAGCTAGCATTGTCGTGCTCGGCATATACAAGAACTGTCATGAGATCACCTTTGCTTCATTCTTAAGTTTTTCGACCAACTCAGCAACATCCGCCACTTTCACTCCACCTTCACGTTGAGGCGGTGGCGTTACTTTGAGAATTTTAACGTTAGATTCAAGTGCTACACCGAAGTCAGCAGCTGATTTAACATCCAGTGGCTTACGTTTCGCTTTCATAATGTTTGGCAGCGAAGCATAGCGAGGTTCGTTCAAACGTAAATCGGTAGTCACAACGGCTGGTAACGTTAAGGCAACGGTTTGTAGACCGCCATCAACTTCACGGGTAACGTTAACGCTTGTTCCGTCTACCGCTACTTCTGATGCAAAGGTGCCTTGAGGCATACCGGTTAATGCAGCAAGCATTTGCCCGGTTTGGTTATTGTCTGAATCGATACTTTGTTTACCTAACACCACCAACTGAGGCTGTTCTTCTTCAACAACTTTAGCAAGCAGCTTAGCCACTTGAAGCGAATCTAGGTTTTGGTCTGTATCAATTTGAATACCGCGGTCAGCGCCTAGTGCTAACGCAGTACGAATTTGTTCTTGGCAGCTTTTATCGCCAATAGAAACCACGACGATTTCTGTCGCTATCCCTTTCTCTTTTAGTCTTACTGCTTCTTCAACAGCAATTTCGCAAAAAGGGTTAATAGCCATTTTAGCGTTAGTAAGATCAACGCCAGAGTTATCGGCCTTCACTCTTACTTTAACGTTATAATCGATCGCGCGTTTGACCGGGACGAGTATTTTCATATTTACCTCAATTGTTGAGTTCGTCGGTGTATGTTGCTATTCCATGCTAATAAGCGGTTAAGGAAACAGCGTTACTTCACCACGCATTCTGAAACTTAAACAATGTGCTTTACGCTAACTTTGCGTTACGGCGAAGACATTTTCAAAAGGCTAGACCCAAAATATCATTAACACCACGTTTACTTGCACAGTATTTGTGCTGCTAGTTAACGTTAACGTAAACTCCCTGCAATGTACTTACTGTTGACGTAAACGTCAACCTAGATTACCTTTCAGGACGACAATTAATTTACATGTTTTTGACACATCGCATTATTTGTTTCATCAATAGTGCACTATAAAAAATCGAACATAAGGAGCCACCCGTGGAACGAGAATCGATGGAGTTTGACGTAGTCATCGTCGGTGCCGGCCCAGCTGGACTATCAACCGCCTGCAAGCTTATGCAGCTTGCCAATGAAAACAACCAAGAACTCATGGTCTGTGTTGTCGAAAAAGGCTCTGAAGTGGGTGCACATATTCTCTCAGGTGCGGTATTTGAGCCTAGAGCAATGAACGAACTTTTTCCAGATTGGAAGGAAAAAGGCGCACCTTTGAACACCCCAGTGACCGAAGATCATATTTATTTATTGAATAGTGAATCATCATCAAAACGCCTACCAAACGCGATTACCCCTAAAACCATGCACAACGATGGTAACTACATTGTGTCGATGGGTAACGTCTGTCGTTGGTTAGCTGAACAAGCGGAACAACTGGGTGTAGAAGTTTTCCCTGGCTTCGCCGCTTCAGAGGTCATTTATAATGACGACGGCAGTGTTGGTGGTGTATTAACGGGTGACATGGGTGTTGGCGCAGATGGCCAACCCAAAGATGGCTATATGCCTGGCATGGAACTTCGAGCGAAATACACCGTATTTGCAGAAGGTTGCCGTGGGCATTTAGGTAAAGACCTTATCGAGCATTTCTCGCTTGATAAAGACGCTTCGCCACAACATTACGCAATAGGCTTCAAAGAAATTTGGGATATCGACCCTGCTAAACATCAGCCTGGTCTAGTCGTACATAGTGCTGGTTGGCCGCTAAACGACGCAACTGGCGGTAGTTATTTATACCTGTCTCTTATACACATCTGACGCTGCCGACGATCTA
>OJAY01000356.1_pt1 | contig 17078 bp, 16 predicted proteins | sample 1590331 | NCBI WGS metagenome assembly OJAY01 (sample SAMN05416835, study PRJEB24817) | seawater metagenome | isolation source: Sea water | place: Canada:Atlantic | collected 2013-07 | reverse complement strand
CGGCGTTGGTTGTCTCTTTCTACTCTGCAATGTTAATTGGATTGATCGGCTCGTTTTTTATTTCTGAATCCTGATCCAAGGTCAGAACTTTACCTCGATAATAATCAAGACAGTCATTTTAAGGGGTATGGTGGTCTAGGGCATACAGCTATTGCCGCTGATGGCGTTTTACGTGTAGTTAAAGTCATGGATATCGAAGCTGAAGGCGGAGACTGGATGCGTGAGGGTGCTAAGCAAATGACGGACTGGGTACAGCTTCTGGGCTGTATGTGGGAGCGTTAGCCTACTCTGGTTTAATAGCACTTGCAGGGCCTGTGGGGTGGGGAGTACTGGGGGCTATCTTCGCAGTTAGTGTAACTGCAGGTTACATCGCCTCGACAGTGGGTGATGCTGCTGGAGAGAAATTATCTGATCGTGTATGGGAATTGTCGCAGTGACACCTTTTGATTACGTAATGGTCGCGTGGGCTGTTTTTTTGATTTTCACCTGTGTGACCTGGTTTCTGTTTAGCCGGAAGTACTTAAAAGAGCTTGAAGATCACGTGATGAAGGCTGGTTTATACGAGCAAGAGCCTATGGATGTTATGGGTACGCGAGTATTGATTATTTCAAATGTATTGGTAGTTCCTGCATTTGTCGCGGAACGCTTTAAAGGAACACCGCTGGAAGAAATCTCGGAGATGAGATCATATGCGAGCGTTGCAGATAAGCGTTCAGCATTATTACTCGTTCTGTCCATGCATACACTGGCTTTCTTAACGTTAGCGATTTACTTTCTTCCTGTAGATTATAAATAATCCTTCGACAAGCTTTACTGAGCTTCTCTAATCAAATGGATTCGGATTCCTTGAATCATATGTTGAGACTAAGGCTCAAGAGAAGTCTGAACGTTTGATGAATGCGCTAGAGTATTAATGATAATGAGTGTTGAGCTGCTGGATGTGATTTTATTCTTGGGTTTATTTCTTGGCTGGGGAGTTAGCCTATTGTTATTTAATAGACTCTCAGTCGTAAAAATTGACAAGCGAATGGCAGAGGACGGATTCGCAAAGGAGTGTCCTATTGATATATTTGGCACTAGAGCATTGTTTATCTCTGATGCTCTTGCTTTATCTTATACATCAATCAATACAGAAAAATATCCATTTTTTGACGTTAGGCTAATCAATGAATATTCGACAGATTTTGATCGACGATTGGCTTTGGTGTTATCTATTTTTCAATACTCGTTTTTAATATATTTATTAATCTTTAGTGTTTTTTATTGATCATTACCTCATGGATCTTAGTAAGAAAAGATCTTAACTTAGTGGTATTCGACTCTGCCCCCTTGAATCCTGAGAAGTGCTGAGCCGTATTGCTACTTGTTCTTAGAAAACTATTTGATAATACTGATTGCGATATTGAGCAAACAAAGGAAGTAATCCATGGATAGGATTAGAGATGTTGCCTATGGAGGTGACAGTCAGAAGGTCATAGATAAATGGCCAATGGAAGTGCGAGAAATTATCAATACCAACCTGCAAGCTCTGCAGAATTCTAAAGTAAGTTCGTTTTCAGATCTTCCAGACTGGGTCAACCAAGGCAGTGCTTCGGAGAAGGCTCTCAAAGGGCATGACTTGAAAGGTGCTAGGCAGCTCACCATCAAACACAGAAATAGTTACAGAGTTGCTTATATCGCTGAATTTGAGGACGTGGTTGTTGTTTTGCATTGCTTCAAAAAACAAACAGAAGGACGGCAATCAAAAGACATGAAGACAGTAGCAGCAAGGCTTGCAGGGGCTTATGGTGAGTTTAGTTACAAAACTTGATTATATAAATCTTGATATAATTATATCTGTTGATAATCTATTGAAATGACAAGTTAGATAGCTGCTAACAAGGTAAAGGTTGATATGAGTGAATTTACGCGTGTTTCGAATGTGTGGGAGTCTTCCAGTAGCACCCCTGAAGAAGCGATGCTTAATAAGCTGAAAGCAGATCTGATGATCATCATTCGTGAATTGATTGTTACTAATGGCTGGAATCAATCAGAGGCTGCCAAACAATTGAGCATTACCCAGCCAAGGGTGAGTAACCTTGTACATGGACAAATATCTAAGTTTAGCGTCGATAATCTATACAAAATGCTGGCTCGATGTGGTTATCAGGTTGAGATGACGATGAAGGGTGGTAAGCCCTGTGCAAAGGTAGCGTCGGTCGGTGATGCGGCTTAAATTATCAATGATACTGACCTCTTGAATTAAGGCACATATTCCCGACATGGATGTTGAAGCTATTCGTCGAGCAACCAATAAATCTTGGGTACTAGGTAGTGAGCAGTTTGAACGTCGAGTGGGTGTTGCCGGTAATACAGCAGGGCATGGTGGTGATCGAAAATCGAAAGCGTATAAAAATCAACGACTCTGACCCCTTGAATCCCAATTTTTTATTGGTGGTGTTAATCTATCGAACACAGCGGGTCACGCAGTGGAAATGGGGTGTTGTTTCGAGAGAGATCAGTTCCTTCCTTTGCTTAGGCATGACGGCCTCCTGATACGTATTTCTTCTTTTAGATTATCAGCGTTGACCTAGAGAAAAAATCAGGCATTATTCTTAGGATGAGTGTCTGAGTTTTGCTAGTTTTGCTGTCTAATTTTTGTGACTATCTTACCAATTACATTTACTGTAAGGCTCAATGGCATTTATGAGTATTGAATTTCAGAATTTAATTTTGGAGGTTATATGTCGAGTCCATGTTTCGAGGTGGAGAGCCTAGTTGGGCAAACGCTTGTGTAGGAGAAAATGGACAGCCTGGATATTATGAATATTCTAAAGGTTATTCGCGGGCTGCAAATATTTTATTGGAAGCAGTTAGAAAATCTAAAGATTCAGAACTTTGTGACGAATTAATTTATCCTATATGTTTCAATATGCGGCACTCTGTTGAATTAAGATTTAAATATATATTGACGATAGTTGATAGGCTCTCTCATATGACGGGTAAAGTAGAGTTGCATGGCCTTAATCTTAATAAAATACATTCTATAGAAACGCTCTGGCTAAAGTTGGAAGGTTTACTCTCTAATTTTGATTTTAGGTTTGAATATACTTTAAATCATTTAGAAAGTGCTATATTAGAGTTAGAAAAAATTGACCCTAATGGTCAAGTTTTTAGATATCCATATGGTCAAGATAGAGAAAAACATCTCGCCGATGCTGGTGGTGCTATTAATCTCATTCGTTTAGGTACGAGTTTTGAGAAGTTGGAGTATTTTCTTGATGAATTATTTCGTATTTTAGATTTCTTGGTTAAGGAGTATTCAGTAGGAACTTATACTTCAATGTTCTCTCGATCGGAGATATATAATATTTCTCGAGAGCTTCCAGAGTATTCGGTGTGGGGTGAGCCTAGTTTTAAAGATGTAAAGGAGAGGCTTCGAGTTAAATATGGTGCTTCGAATAGAAAGTTGTATCGTGCATTTGATATCATAAAAAAACACTATCAGTTTTCAGGTTTCATTGGTTTGGATGTTAAGCTTCTTGGTTTGAATGAACAGATTTTGATGTTATTGATAGATGCTTTTATTGAAGAGAGTCCTCAGGTTAAATCCCCCATTAGTCATCGAAAGGGAGGAATTATATCTTCATCTGATATTTCTTTTGATTTTGAAGCTGTTTCGCTTCGAAGGAGTAGGCTTCGTAAATTGTGTGAATTAAATTCTACCCCAGAAGTTGTGTCGGGTGTTTGTGCCTTGTTTTACCTCCAGCGTGATGGCGATTATTCTGAATACTATGTTTCTCGCTATAATGATGAATTGAAATATTTAAATCGTTGTGAGCATTCAATCCTGGTTGATGAGATTTTTCATGTGATGAGTAAATCCAATTTTCTTGATGGTGTTTTGATGTCTCTTTATGTTTTAAATAAGATTGATTTGATTTCAAAAATAATAGAAAAGTTTGATCTGAGCGGGTGTGTTTTTGTGGAGGATAAAATTGAAGATATTCTTTTGCCGTCATACGAAGAACAGTTTGGTTATGTTTGAATGTTGGCTTTTTAATATATGAAAGTCGATAGTGCTCCTTCTTTGTTTGAAAAAATTGGTTTAACTCATGACTTAGAGGTAGCCATCATTATGCACAAAACGCGCTCCTACCCAAGCAGGAGCGCATTTAAAAACATCAGCCCAACTCACTCAACTTCTGCTTCAACACATCCATCACCACTTGCGGGTTGACCCCTTTCGCGGCTTTACGCGTTAAGCCAATAAATGGCCCCATGGCTTTGCCACGTTTTTCTTCCGGCGTCGCTAAGTAGCCTTCAACCAGTTTTGGGTTGTCGGCTAATACTTGTGCCACAATCTCTTCAATTGCGCCGGTGTCAGAAACTTGCTTCAGGCCGAGTGAATCAACCAGTGCATCGACACCTTTAGCGCCTTTAAGCTCATCAGTCCCCTTACCGTCGAGCAGTGCATTAAAGACTTCTTTGGCACCGCCGTTGTTGAGGGTGTTGTCTTTAATTAGGCTTAATAGGCGGCCCAGTTGCTCGGCAGTCACAGGCAGTTCGCTGATGCTGATTTCTAAACGGTTAAGTGCGGCAGACACATCGCCCATGACCCAGTTAGCTGCAATTTTGTAGTCGCCCGAGATGTTTGCGGCGGCTTCAAAGTAGTCGGCAAGTTGTCGATCAGATGACAGAACCGCTGCGTCCATTAACGATAAGCCGTGTTCGCTTTGGAAGCGGGCTTTTTTCGCGTCGGGTAATTCTGGCAAGGTCGCTTTAATGGCGTCGACGTATTCCTGATCAATGATGATTGGCAATAAATCTGGGCACGGGAAGTAGCGGTAGTCGTTCTCTACTTCTTTCGAGCGCATTGAGCGGGTTTCGTCTTTGTCGGCGTCGTATAAACGGGTTTCTTGGGTGATGCTGCCGCCGTCTTCAAGAATATCCATTTGACGCTGAATTTCAGTGTTAATCGCGCGCTCTACGTTCCGGAAGCTGTTGACGTTTTTGATTTCGGTACGGGTACCAAATTCTTCTTGGCCTTTTGGTCGCAGCGAGACGTTGCAGTCGCAACGCATGGAGCCTTGGGATAAGTCGCCGTCACAAATACCTAAATAGGTGACGATGCTGTGCATTTTTTTGAAATACGCGGCGGCTTCTTTGGCGGTGCGCATTTCTGGCTCCGAGACGATCTCGACCAGCGGTGTTCCGGCACGGTTAAGGTCGATGCCTGACATGCCATCAAAGCCTTCGTGTACGGATTTACCGGCGTCTTCTTCGAGGTGCGCGCGGGTCACGTTAATGCGACGGCTCTCGCCATTTTCTAATTCGATATCGATATGACCCATGCCGACAATTGGGTGATGCAATTGTGTGGTCTGGTAGCCTTTAGGCGAATCTGGGTAAAAATAGTTTTTACGGTCGAACACGGATTTCATGCCGATTTCGGCATCAATCGCGAGGCCAAATTTTACCGCCATGCGCAGCGCTTCTTCGTTAAATACGGGCAATACGCCGGGTAAACCGAGATCAACGGCATTTGCTTGGGTGTTCGCTTCGGCACCGTAGGCGGTTGATGAGCCGGAAAATATTTTTGATTTGGTGGCCAGCTGAGCGTGAATCTCAAGGCCAATAACAACTTCCCATTCCATTATTACTGTCCTCTTATATGCCCGTTGGTGTTTTTAGGTGCCAGTCGGTTACTTGCTGGAATTTATGTCCGGCATTTAACAAACGGGCTTCGTCGAAGAAGTTACCAATGAGCTGTAAGCCCACGGGTAAGTTATTCACTGCACCACACGGCACCGACATGCCCGGTAGGCCTGCCAAGTTAAGGGCGATGGTGAAAATATCTTCGAGGTACATTTCAACAGGGTCAGATGTTTTTTCACCGCGTTTAAAGGCCGGTGTTGGGGTGACTGGCCCCATGATGATGTCGACATCATTAAAGGCGTTAACAAAATCGTTTTTAATTAATCGGCGTACTTGTTGTGCTTTTTTGTAGTAGGCATCGTAAAAACCGGCAGACAATGCATAGGAACCCACCATAATGCGGCGCTTAACTTCTTCGCCAAAGCCTTCACCACGTGAACGGCAGTAGAGGTCTTCAATGTCTTTTGGGTCTTCACAGCGGTGACCAAAACGCACACCGTCCATGCGTGATAAGTTGGCCGAACATTCAGACGGTGCAATCACGTAGTACGCAGGGATGGCTAAATGGGTGTTAGGTAATGAAATTTCTTTTACTTTTGCGCCCATTTTTTCGTATTCAGCAATGGCGTTACGCACTTGCTGTTGCATGTCGGCGCTTAAGTCATCGCGAAAGTATTCGGTGGGCAAACCAATCGTCATACCTTCGATGTTGTTATCGAGTGTGGCGGTGTAGTCCGGCACGTCACGATCAACCGAGGTGGAGTCTTTGGCATCAAAGCCAGCCATGACGTTCATCATCATGGCGGCGTCTTCAGCGGTATGAGTGATGGTGCCCGCCTGATCCAAACTGGAGGCGTAAGCGATCATGCCGTAACGCGAGATACGACCGTAAGTTGGTTTTAATCCAGTTACACCACACAAAGCGGCGGGCTGGCGAATTGAACCGCCGGTATCGGTGGCGGTCGCACCCGGGACAAATCCGGCGGCAACAGCAGCGGCTGAACCACCCGAAGAGCCGCCCGGTACGCGGTCGGTATCCCACGGGTTGGCAACTGGGCCATAAAATGAATTCTCGTTAGACGAGCCCATGGCAAATTCATCCATGTTCAATTTACCGAGCGAGACTGCGCCAGCGTCATTAAATTTAGTGACGACGGTGGCATCGTAAGGGGCTTCAAAATTACTCAGCATTTTGGAACCACAGGTGGTTAATACGCCGTTGGTGCAAAAGATATCTTTGTGGGCCATGGGGATGCCGGTCCAAGCATCGGCATTTCCGGCAGCGCGACGTTCGTCTGCGGCTTTGGCCTGCGTGAGTGCTTGTTCTTCGGTGATGGTGATAAAGCTGTTGATGTCTTTATCGAGCTTGCTAACACGCGTCAGCAAATCTTTAGTAATTTCTTCGCTGGAGTAGGTGCCAGCGGCCAGATCGCGGGAGATCTCGGCAATAGTTTTGTTATGCATTTTTAAATCCTGACGTAATCATTCAACGACTCGAGGAACTAAGTAATGTCCCTCGGCGGTGGCCGGTGCGATTTTCTGGAAGTGTTCGCGCTGATTTTCTTCAGTCACTACGTCGGCACGCAAACGTTGTACGGCATCCAGCGGGTGGGCCATTGGTTCTACACCGTCGGTGTTAACAGCAGCAAGCTGATCAACCAAGTGGAGAATATTGCTCAGGTTAGTTTGGTATTCGCTAATCTGATTGTCGTCGATCTGCAGGCGCGCCAAGCTGGCGATTTTACGTACCTGATCCTGATCCAGAGCCATGTTGTTACTCCAGTGAATGGGGTCTATTAATAAAGAGGGCAACATTAGCACAAAAGCGCCTTGCCCTAAATCCCCGCCGTTGCTAGAGTTACGGCAATTTTTTGCACTATGTAAACGGGAATCCGGTGGATGTTTAAGAAGCTTCGTGGTTTGTTTTCCAGCGACCTATCAATTGATTTGGGTACGGCCAATACGCTTATTTATATGCGCGATAAAGGAATTGTACTCAACGAGCCGTCCGTAGTAGCAATCCGTACTCAACCTAACGGCAAATCTGTTCAGGCCGTAGGTGCCGATGCGAAGCGTATGTTGGGCCGTACTCCGGGCAACATTCAAGCGATTCGCCCGTTAAAAGACGGTGTTATTGCAGACTTTGAAGTCACAGAAAAAATGCTTGAGCTCTTTATTAAGCAAGTTCATGAGCGCAAGTTAATGCCACCAAGCCCGCGTGTTGTGGTGTGTGTGCCGTTTCAGGCGACTAAAGTTGAGCGTCGCGCGATTCGTGATTCTGTGATTAATGCCGGTGCTAGCCGTGCATATTTAATTTATGAGCCAATGGCGGCGGCGATTGGTGCTGGTTTACCGGTAGACGAAGCGCGCGGTTCGATGGTGGTGGATATCGGCGGTGGTACGACCGAAATCGCAATTATTTCATTGAGTGGCGTCGTTTACGCTGAATCGGTGAAAGTGGGCGGCGATCGTTTTGATGAATCCATCGTGGCGTATGTACGTAAGCATTACGGCAGCTTAATTGGTGAAGCAACGGCGGAACGTATCAAACAAGAAATTGGTACGGCGTATCCGGGTGGCGAAGTTCGCGAAATTGATGTTCGTGGTCGTAATCTTGCCGAAGGTATTCCGCGCAGCTTTACGCTTAACTCGAACGAAATTCTTGAAGCACTTCAGGAATCTCTAGCGCAGATTGTACAAGCCGTGAAGGGTGCTCTTGAGCAGGCTCCACCGGAATTGTCGTCGGATGTTGCCGAGCGCGGCATGGTACTTACCGGCGGTGGTGCGTTGTTACGCGATCTCGATAAGCTATTAAGTGAAGAGACGGGGTTGCCAGTGCTTGTGGCGGATGACCCATTAACGTGTGTTGCGCGTGGTGGTGGCCAGTTCCTTGAAACCGCTACCGAGCAGCAATTAGCCATGGCGGCGCTCGAATAAAAAGCGTCTCTTTTTAGGGTATTGCTATTCGGCACCGCGTAACTGCGGTGCCGTTATTCTTTTCTGTATACCAGTCAACAGGTATAGTTGAACCTTCTTAATCTAGAAGCGGGTCTGTACCATCAAATCTCAGTTTCAGATGCCATCCTTTCAGGGCCAACGCGTTGCTGTTATTGCAGTTTTCTCGCTCGTGTTGATGTGGCTGGATGATGAATATTCTTGGCTTGATCCGGTGCGTTATAGTGTCGGTTATCTTGTCGCGCCAGCTCAAAAAACCGCCGCTGTGCCTTTGGCTATCGCCGAATGGATGGGCGAGTCCGCGACCTTGCGTCGTGAGCTTCTTAAAGAAAACAAAATTCTTTCTGCACGCAATCTAATTCTTGAGCGTAAAGCGCAACGCATGGCGTCACTCGAAGCGGAGAATATGTCTCTTCGTGAACTGCTGTCGGCGTCTGATCAAGTCGATGATCGAGTACTGGTAACGTCTGTTACCGCGGTAGACCCAGACCCTTACACCCAGCAAATTATTATCGATAAAGGCGGTAGCGAAGGTGTATTTGTTGGGCAAGCCGTGCTTGATGCCCATGGTTTGTTGGGGCAAGTGATTGATGTTTTACCGTTTTCAGCACGAGTGTTAATGATTGCCGATTCCAACCATGCGTTGCCTGTTCAGGTGAATCGTAACGGTGTGCGAGCGATTGCGACGGGCACCGGTGCATTAAACGAGCTTGAGCTGATTTATGTGCCCAACACCGCGGATATTAAAGTCGGCGATATATTGGTTAGCTCTGGTTTGGGTGGCCGCTACCCAAAAGGGTATCCCGTCGCGACGGTCACCGTGGTTGAAAATGAACCGGGTAAATCGTTTGCCAATGTGAAAGCCGAGCCAACCGCAAAGCTTGATCGCAGTCGTCATTTACTGCTGGTGTATACCGATAAAGCCGAGCGTGTGTCGCCGAATGAATTATGGAGAGGTGGCCAATGAAGCTCGAAGCCGTGGTCTACATTCTGATGATGTTGTTTCTTGCCTTTATGCTTGAGCACCTGCCAATGCCAGAATTAATCAGCTGGTTTCAACCGGCCTGGGTCATGCTGATAGTTACTGTGATGGTATTATTTGCGCCAAGTGCTTTTGGGCTATGGTTAGCGATACCTCTGGGGTTAATGCTTGATGCTGAACACGGCACGCCGCTAGGTTTACATATCATTTTGGTGGCGCTGCATATTTATTTGCTGCAGCTACTGTATCGTCGTATTTACTTATTCAATGTTGCGCAGCAGTCGGCGGTATTATTTTTAATGATTATGGCCGAGCAAATTATTCATTACTGGGCAGTGGCGGTGTTATATGAAGAGGCGACGCCTGTGATGTTATTCGCCCCAGCCATTACCACCGCTATCTTATGGCCTTGGTTGTATGTGGTGGGTTATCGCTCGCTTAAGCGTTTGGAAATGTGATGATACTTGCATCATCGTCGCCGCGCCGTCGGGAGTTACTGAACCAAATAGGTGTGCGTTTTGATATTGATGTCGCTGACATTGACGAGACGCCAGAGCAGAATGAAGCGCCGGTGGCCTACGTTGAGCGAATGGCATTAGAAAAAGCATGTACAGTGGCTTCTCGTCATCCGGGGCAGGTGGTGCTTGGCTCTGACACCTCGGTGATTTTTTGCGACCGTATTCTTGGTAAGCCAGTGGATGATTCCGACGCTAAAGCAACGTTGGCGTCGTTATCTGGTCAAACACATTCGGTACTCAGTGCCGTAGCACTTGTGTGTGGTGATCAAGAGCGTGTGATCAGCGTGAGTACGCAAGTGCGTTTTCGCGAGTTGAGCGACGAAGAAATTGCTGCCTATGTAAAAACAGGCGAACCTGCCGATAAAGCAGGCAGTTATGGGATACAAGGGCTGGGCGCTATTTTAGTGGCTGGTATAAAAGGCAGTTACAGCAATGTTGTGGGGCTTCCACTGACTGAAACTGCCGCCTTATTGAATGAATTTAAAGTGCCTGTTTGGCAGGCCGGGTTGTAATGAACGTAAACGCAGAGATTTTAATGAACGTCACTCCCACCGAAACTCGTGTTGCGGTGGTTGAAAATGGGGTTCTGCAGGAAATATTTATTGAGCGCACCAATCATCGCGGGCTGGTGGGTAATATTTACAAAGGCAAAATTGTACGGGTACTTCCCGGTATGCAAGCCGCTTTTGTTGATATAGGGCTGGAACGTGCGGCATTTATTCATGTGGCAGAAATAGGCTCGGGTGATAGCTCGACACCTATTAATCAACTGGTGCACGAAGGCCAATCATTAGTGGTGCAAGTGACTAAAGATCCCATTAACTCAAAAGGTGCGCGTCTAACCACGCAGTTGGCGATTCCGTCGCGCTATTTGGTGTATATGCCTGGGTCTGTGCATGTGGGGATTTCACAAAAAATTGAAGAGACCGCTGAGCGTGATCGTCTCAAGCAATTAGTGAAAGACTGCATGGAGTCAGAAGGTCTGACGGGGGAAGTGGGTTTTATTCTGCGCACAGCGGCGGAAGGTGTTGGTGAAGAAGAGATTACCGCCGACACTCGTTATTTACGACGCTTGTGGCGCAAACTGGAAGAGCGCATAAAAGACAATTCAGCCCCGAGTCTCGTGTATGACGAACTGCCGTTATCGCTGCGCACCATTCGTGATTTGGCTCGCCCCGAAACGCAAAAATTATTAATTGATTCACGCGAAACATTCCAAAAAATTGAACAGTTTTGTCAGCAGTATGTTCCCGAAGTTGCTGAGAAAGTGGAGTATTATCAAGGGCCACGACCGGTATTTGAGCTTTACAGTGTTGAAGATGAAATCCAACGCGCGCTTGAGCGCAAAGTGCCGTTAAAGTCGGGTGGGTACTTAGTGGTGGATCAAACCGAAGCCATGACCACGATAGATGTAAACACTGGTGGTTTTGTTGGACGCCGTAACCTTGAAGAAACTATTTTCAAGACAAACCTAGAAGCGGCAACGGCGATTGGTCGTCAGGTCCGTTTGCGTAATTTAGGCGGTATTATCATTCTCGATTTTATCGATATGACGGACGCAGAACATCGCCGCCAAGTGTTACGCATGTTAGAAAAAGTCTTAGAAAAAGATCACACCAAAACGAAAATCAGTGGTGTTTCTGAGCTTGGCTTAGTCGAAATGACGCGTAAACGAACGCGAGAATCGTTAGAGCACATGCTTATGGAAACCTGTAGTGCTTGTGATGGGCGAGGTGTGGTTAAAACAGCCGAGACGATTTGCTATGAAATATTCCGCGAAATTCTACGAGAAGAACGCGCTTATGAAGCAGGCACCTACTTGGTACTGGCGAGCCAGCAAGTGGTCGACCGGTTGTTAGATGAAGATAGCCAAGGCATGGCCGATCTCGAAGCGTTTATTGGTAAGGCCATTAAGCTTCAAGTTGAGAGCCAATATGTACAGGATCAATACGACATCGTCCTCCAATAACAGGCTGACCCGATGATACGCTCCGTCTGGACACAGGTATGGATTACGTTGGTCGTAGCGACAGTGCTGCTGGCCTTCTATACCAGTCTTGGGCGTCAGCTCGTTCCATTAATTGAAACTCAAAAGCCAGCGCTCGAAGAGCTGCTCATTGGCCAGCTTGGTGTGCCCGTAAAGATCGATGAGTTATTAGGTGAATGGAATTTATTATCCCCGGTTTTCAAAATTCGTGGAGTGAGTATTGGTGTTGAATCGCAAGATACTTTGTCCTTAACTGATGATTCGCCTGATGATTCATTGCTCACTATTACGCAAATTGATGCCGAACTTGATATTAGTGCCTCGGCCTTTTATTTAGCGCCGGTATTTAAACGCATTGTGATTGATGGGGTGTCTGCACCATTACGTCAGGATGACGATGGTGAATTGTTTTTTGGCGAGCAATCGTTGATTGATTTCTCCGCCGCCGATCTAGAAAACCCCAAGCCACTTAATAACCAAGATAGATCCACAGACACACCAGCATGGCTTGAATGGCTAGGGTATCAGCAGGCGGTTGTGTTAAGTAATTGGACTGTGACCAACCAGCGCAGCAGTGGTGCTGAAACTCTATTAGTTCGCAAAGTACTTTGGCGAAATCGCGGTGAACAGCATTCGCTGGAAGGGGATGTTGCTTGGGGGCGTGAAGAAATAGCCGATATTTATGTGGGGGCTGAGTTGCGCGGGCCATTATGGCCTTGGAGTGATCAAGACGGTGAAGTGTACGTAAGTATTGATGAGCAACAGTGGACCCGCTGGATACCGGATGACTTACCGCGCGAATTAAAAGTTCCGACGTTACGAGGCCGAGCTGAAGGTTGGCTATCGATTACTGACGGTGATTTGAACTCACTCTATGTGAAAGGTCATGTGCCGGAATTAACACTCGATACTCCAGAGAAGAACTTAGTGCTAACAGAGGGTGAGTTACTTGTTTCAGGTGAGCGGATTGATGACGACTGGCACCTAAGTATTCAGCCGGAATTTAAACAAAATATCCCGTTAAATGAAGTGCGTCTGAGTTCGGTGCAATTGTCAGATCAGCGTGGTTGGCAGGTAGGCGTGCCCAACGTTGACCTTGAAGAATTCAGTGACTTTATTCTTGATTACAATGTATTGCCTGAGCGCTTTAGTAAATATTTCACCAACTTGAAATTACGAGGTACTGCGTCCGACGTACGCGTTACCTTCGTGCCCGGAATGGAAGGCGGCGTTGATATACGCTCTGACGTCGCCGGTTTAAGTCTCGAATCGTATATTGGAATACCTCAATTTAAAGATGCGGATGGTCGTGTGCATCTTCAGCGTGACGGAGGAGTTGCTTATATAGACGACCCATCATTAAGCATGAAGATCGAAGGGGTGTATGACCCGGTTTGGGATTTAACCGATGCTTCGGCGCGTTTCTTTTGGAGCATTGAACCTGAGTTATTTAATTTACGCTTGGTCGGGCTGGATGCCGGGCTAGATGGTGCGCGCGTTTACGGTGATCTGGCGATTCGAGTGCCTCGGCGTGATACCGATGTCGAATACCATATGGCTTTGATGCTTGGGATTGAACAAGCCGACATAGGTCTGCAAAAATTATTAGTGCCGGATATGCTCGATCCCGCCATCAATCAATGGCTAGACGAGGGGTTAGTTGAAGGCAAAGTATCGAACGTTGGGTTTATTCTTAATGGTCATACCGGCTCGGATATTCCTCCCAACAGCTTAACGACACAGCTGTATCTTGAGGCAGACAACGCGCGTATCGATTACTTAGAAGATTGGCCGTCGGTCACGAATGTGCATGGGCGAGTCTTTTTAAACTCGCCAGACCTTGACGCGTGGATAGATTCCGCCGAAACCTTAGGTGGAACTATCGCTTCAGGGGCGCGCCTGCGTTTGCGCGACACCCAGCAAGGCACTCGCTTAAGCTTGTCTGGAAACATCAATGGCCAAGCCGCAGATGCCATTGGCTACCTGCAAACCACGCCTTTGGCGGAGATGGTGGATAATGCACTGGCTGACTGGAGCGTGAAAGGGGAAGCAGCCACAGACATCAGTCTGAGCATGATACTGGGGCGTGACGATGCCGTGCCGGATGTCGATTTATCGACACAGTTAAAAAATACACACTTAACGCTAACGGATAGCGGGCTAAACCTGAATGGAATTAATGGTAAGTTGGCATTTAACTCTGCGACGGGGTTAACGGCGAAAGACTTATCTGTTGATTTATTTGGTGGACGATTTACCGCCGATGTACGTTCGCAAAAAATAGGTGAAAGCTATCGAATATTTGCCGATGGCGAAGGTTCGGCGCAATGGACTCATCTAAAAAAATGGCTCGATCTTTTTTTACTTGATCCTGTGAAGGGCGAGCTAAATTATCAAGCCCGGTTTGAAGTAAATCCTGAATTAGCATCACCAGTTAACCTTTTAATTGAAAGTGACCTTGTAGGGACCACGATTGACTTACCGGCCCCTATGGGGAAAACCAATGAGCAGCCCCGAACGCTGACGACACTGGTTTCGCCGGGAAACACCTCCGTTATTAACTTAAATTACGACAGCTTTATGCAGCTAGCGATGCGGGTTGGTGAGCAAGGCGTTGAAACCGGAGAAGTTGTGTTTGGTGGTGATAATGCCAAGTTAACAGACACTACGGGTATTGCAATAAACGGGAATATTCCAACGACGTTGAGCGTTGAAAAGTGGTGGGATGTATGGGATCGAATGATGCTATTACTCGACCAAGAATCTGCATCTGGTTCGTCCTCTGGCGCAACGTACCCCAAAAATAGCTTGGGTAATAACAACCCTGTGTCTTCGGTAAACTTAACGATTGCCGGTTTAAATGCGTGGGATATTCCTGTGAGCAAAACATCCGTCACGGGTAAACAAGCATTTAATGAATGGACCATGAAAGTAGACAACGACCTTGCTCGTGGCTCTGTTATTATTCGTGAAGATACAACCGCCCCTGTTGTGTTGTTAATGGACTACGTTCATTTGCCTGAAACTGACACTCCAGAGTCTCCAGACACTGACGCAGTACTTGAAAGCAGCCCTGGCAGTGATCGTAATATTGCCAGTGATGGCGAGCTTGCGGCCCCCATACCTGATCCTCTTGAAGATATAATCCCAGCCGATGTGGCAGAGTTAGATATTACGATCGATGAATTGTATTACGGCACCCGAAACTTTGGTCGCTGGAAAGCGACAACGCGACCAATACCATCTGGATTAACTTTAAATTTACTCGACAGTGATATGAAGGGCCTCACGTTAAAAGGTCGAATGGATTGGATTATGCGTGAGGGTCAGCATGCGACTCGCATGACAGGCTTTACGATGTCGGCAAAGAATGTCGAGAATATTCAGAAAGCATTTCGTTTGCAGCCAGTAGTACAAGGGAAAGAGCTTGATGGCGGTTTTTCACTCGATTGGATCGGCTCACCGGCGGGTGTGAATGCAAAATCATTAAATGGAAATGTGAATTTTAGAATACGAAATGGCGTCGTCAACGCGGAAGGTGCTGGGGCATTAAAAGCTTTTGGCGCATTAAACTTTAATTCTATTTTCCGCCGTATGCGCTTAGATTTCTCTGACCTCGTGGGGTCAGGTATGGCGTTTGATACCATGAAAGGTAAAGCCAATATTGAACAGGGCTTATTAACGCTTAGCGAACCGATTACTGTGGATGGTCCAGGCGGCAAGTTTGCCACCTCAGGTACTACCGATTTAAATACCGGCGAGCTGGATATGAAGCTGGCGGTGACTTTCCCGGTAACGAGCACCTTACCGTTGGTTGCAGTGCTCGCTGGCTTTGCTCCTCCCGTGGCGGCTTCGATTTATGTGACAGAGCGATTGATTGGTGATGAGTTAGAGCGTTTTACCAGTGCCAGTTACAACATCACCGGTACGTGGGAAAAGCCTGAAGTGAAGTTGAATAAAGCATTCGACAATGACGTTGATGGCAAAAGCAGCCGTGGTTTTATGGATCGTGTATTAAGTATCTTTGGCTTAGGAGGGGATTGATGACTATTTCTCAAATCGGCTCGGCTAAGGTTGCTGCGATCCAGTGTCATAGTGGCGATGATATAGATAAAAATAAAGCATCCCTTGCGGGTCTTATTGTGCAAGCGGCCCAGCAAGGTGCCAAGCTCGTACTGATTCCTGAGATGTGTTTGTGTATGGATGGCGCTCAGTATCAAGCGATGGCGCAGGATACGTCTTTAAACACTTGGCTCTCGAATCAAGCCAGTACGAATAATATTTGGTTGTTTGTCGGAGCGGTACCGCAAAGTAGCCCGGATGGTGACCCGCGAGTACGCTCTGCCTTGTTGGTGTTTAATCCGAAAGGCGAACAGATTGCACGCTACGACAAAATTCATTTATTTGATGTCGATGTGGGTGACGCGCACAGTCGGTATCGTGAATCGGAGCGCTTTGCACCGGGAACAGACATTGTTGTGGTTGATACCCCTTTCGGAAATGTCGGATTAAGTATTTGTTTTGATGTTCGTTTTCCTGAGCATTACCTCGCTTTACGTAACGCGGGTGCGGAAATTCTTTTAGTGCCTGCGGCGTTTACATACACAACTGGAAAAGCGCACTGGGAAGTACTTCTTCGAGCTCGTGCCATTGAACAACAGTGCTATGTCATCGCCGCCAACCAATGCGGCTGGCATGACGACAAACGACAAACCTGGGGGCATTCTATGGTGATCGATCCTTGGGGTGATGTTATGGCTCAGCTCAATGACACACCGGGGGTGGTGGTGGTTGAAATTGATTTAAAAGGTGTCGCGCAACGACGCGCCGCGATGCCTTTACGCTAGGGCATTTGATCACTATGAATGCTGCGATACCGGTTTTCAGATTAAATATTTGATTCTCTATTTCATGTTTCTAGTACCGCCTAATATGAAATACGGTTGAGCGGCTTTTCTTTTAATCGGCATGCGTGCGGCGCCAGACAACAAAGTTATTC
>OJAY01000327.1_pt1 | contig 18641 bp, 17 predicted proteins | sample 1590331 | NCBI WGS metagenome assembly OJAY01 (sample SAMN05416835, study PRJEB24817) | seawater metagenome | isolation source: Sea water | place: Canada:Atlantic | collected 2013-07 | reverse complement strand
TAAGCCCTTTTAAACTCTCGCTGAGTGATCACTTATTAACGTGGAATGGTATAACGCTACGATTCCTTTGCTAAGCCCACGCGTCCTTACTGAGTACACCGCAATAGCGATACACCGTCAGATTAATGTGTGATTTGTGAATGCTGTTCAACAAGCATACGACTCACTGAACAGGCACTTTAAAAAATTGGCCCACTTTTAGCTGATGCGTTTACGTTCTACTCACGCCGATTTTAGCTTTGTGAAATGCTTAGCAACCGCGCTTTGGTAATCTTGCTCAACTCCCGCGTATGCAGGCCCAAATGCAGCTAAGCCCTTTTCGGAGGTGAACTCTTTCGGGGCTGGCAAAATCACTACCGCCAAATTAGCACCTACGCGGTGATGGGGGTTGGTCACCGGTATGTTTTGGTCCAGATCCAGAATGCAGATCAAATCTGGGATGGTTACATCCACCACGCCGTTAAGGCGCGCTACCATGTTCTCGTTCTTTACCTCAATAGAATAGGTTGCACCTTGGTATTCGCCCTGTCCTTGAATATGAATTACCCCTAGCGTGAACCCATCTTTAGTTTCAAAATGAAACTCCTTAACGCTACCGCGAAATGCCACGTAACCTGAGGCACACTCGGCAATGGCACTGGCGATATCACTCTGTGTTTCCACTGCGCGGCGCATTGTTTGTCCGACGGTTAAGGCTTTACTAATAGTGCCAGGAATAACCGCGTCACAGGACTGTTTAGTTTGGGTTGGTTGGAGTTGGCTTGATTGTGCATGCAAATACCAGCGAGTTTCATCTTTTTGTAAAAAAACGAGAATACAATCGCGCGGTTTTTACCTCGTCAACCTTGTTTTTTAGTTGCTAGCGACAAAATGGCGGGTTGTGGGCATTTTCTACTAACAAAGTCTGAATAATCGACGATATAACAAAGAGTATGTGTACCGAGTGTTCACAGCGTCATTTACATGTTGTGTTCGTTGCTTAATGTGAAATAGCACTTAGGTGTTAAGTATTTGAAATAGGATAAATCTTGGTACTATGAAAAAATTAAGCTCGAAAGTCTTAATTGTGCTTGTGGTGTTTGTAGCTGTGCTCGGTGTTATTTCTGCATTAACCATCAATAACCTTAATTCTCATGTTGTTAAATACAGTGACTTGCTTGAACGAGACGTAAAAGCCACTTTATTAATCGACACTATCAACCTGACGTTCAAACGCCAAGTACAAGAGTGGAAGAACGTTTTATTGCGCGGCAAAGACAGCGCAAAGCGTGACAAATATTGGAAAAGCTTTCTCACACGGCACAAAGAAATCAGCCAACACCTGTCAACTTTCAAGAATATCGAGGTAAGTGACGACGTACGACAGAAGCTTAATACCTTTGCAATTGAGCACGAGGCGTTGCTCACGCAATATCAAAAGGGATATGCGGCCTTTACCGCATCTGGGTTTGACCCGTTTGTCGGTGACAATGCCGTAACAGGCATTGACCGGGCTCCTACTAAGTTATTAGAAGCGCTAAGTGCGCAAATAAGCGCACATGTGATTGCCCAAAATGCTTCACAAAATCGACAAGTCGCTAGCTCATTATGGTGGGGAAGTATCAGTTTGATGTTAACCATAGTGATAGGAGTGGCTATTTTATTGTGGTGTATTAAGGCATTAGTGACCACACCGTTACGACAGTTGAGTCAGCATATTTATGCAGTGAGCCAAGGTAAGCTTGCAGTGCCTATGACCTTCGAGCGCAGTGACGAAATAGGCCAAATGGCAGCATCGGTAGAATCGTTGCGCGTGGATTTATTGGAGATTTATTCTGGCTTAGGGGCAACCCAACAAGACTTAGACCGAGTGTGTTTCAGTTTGGTAGACAGCGCTGGGGCGATAAGCCAAGGCGTTACCGAGCAAAACCAAGGAACGGCCAGCGTGCAAAATGCGGTACAGCAATTATCAGGGGGAGCACAAACCATTGCTGAGTATGTGCATCATGCTGCGGATTCGGCAACACGGGCAAGCCATTCAGCTGTGACCAGTATGGATGTCATGCAGCAAACCATTGAAACGATTTCAAGTTCGTCGCGGCAGATTGAAGACACGGCCAAAGTGATTTCTGATTTAAACGAAGATGCGCGTAAAATTGGTACTGTGCTTGACGTAATCCAAGGCATTGCTGAGCAAACTAACCTACTCGCTTTAAATGCGGCAATAGAAGCTGCAAGAGCGGGGGAACATGGGCGCGGGTTTGCTGTGGTCGCTGACGAAGTACGCACATTAGCCGCTAAAACCCAGCAATCGACGGAAGAAATTCAGCAAATGATTGCCAACGTGCAGCAAGGTACCACTGATGCCGTAAACGCTATTAGCCAGGGCCAAGATCAAACCAAGTTCAGTGTAGATAAAGTCTTAGAAGCCGACGGAAATTTAAAAACCGTAACCGGTGCTATCGAAGAAATTGCTGGTGTGAATCAACAAATTGTTGATGCTATTTCACAACAGAGCAGTGTAACAGAGCAGATCTTGAGTCATCTGAATGAATTAAGCCAAATAGCCACATTAAACGGCCAACACGCGCAGTCTTGCGATGAAGATAACCTGACCCTGATGGACGTGAAAAACCGCATGGCAACGATCATTCAAAAATTTGTTCAATAGCTGTAAGTCGATAACGTAGTTTACTGTTTGGGCTTTTCGGCGCTAACAGGTGCACTTACGAGTTCATTGGGATATCGCTTACGGCTTTTCTCATTCCTGTTGAAAACGTGATAAAATCTAAATAAATCAGCTAACTAATGCAGCTACGTGATGACACTCAGCTGCATTCCTCCTTCTTAGAGTTGACACATGTTAAAAAAAATAATGCTGCTGGTGGTTCAAGGCTTGCTGGCTGTTGTGCCCATTACGCTTACTATTTATGCCCTGTATTGGCTTATAACAAGTGTTGAACGCACGCTAACACCGATTATTCCAGCGCAATACTACTTCCCAGGTTTGGGAGTGGTGACGGGCATAGTTCTGTTATTTTTCGCGGGTTTATTGGTTAACGCCTATGTCATTAAGGTGTTGCTGCGCTGGGGTGAGCGTCTTTTTGAACGTATTCCTTTGGTTAAAACCTTTTATGGCGCTATTCAAGATGCGGTAAATTTAATCAATGTAGGTAAGCAACAAAAGATGCAAAGTGTGGTGTCGGTTCAAATTAGCGACAGTATTCACTTAATTGGCTTTGTGACCAATATTGAAGGCGGAAAAACGTTATTCAAAGACGAAGAAAAAATCGGTGTTTACATTCCTTTAAGCTACCAAATCGGCGGCTACACCTTATATATAGACCGCAGTAAAGTGACGCCACTGGACATAGACGTCGAATCAGCCATGCGTATTGCCCTAACAGGTGGTAGCCAATCTAAGAGTGATTTTGATAAGCCAGAAAGTAAAACTGACTAATCTTTAAACAGTGTTTTGTTGGCAAACTAGCCTATCGACCTAAGTGTCTGCAAATGCAGGCGTTTAGGGCGCCTCTGCGCTAGGCAGAAAGAGGAATTTTTATCCCGTAAAAAATGCACGCCTTGTGCAATAAATTCCCACCCCCTCTAGTAAAACTGTCTTGTATTGGATAACTCACCCTCAGGAAGGCCCCGCGATTGCTGGTAATCGCTGCATATTGGACGTGTGGCATAGCCATTGCTTTATCTCTAGTAAGTCGCTAGCTAAGTTAGATTTTCTAATTTTAGTTAGAAGGATTGTAGCTAACGTGGTCTACCCAGTCTTTTGATTGCTACCGCCACAAAATCGTAAGGGGATGAACATGGAAAATGCAAAAACGACGACAGCAAAAAACACAACGAATACGGATTCGCCAGTGTCAAAACGTGCTCAAGAAGCATTGCACGATTCGGTCGACGCAGTAGCTGGTAAAGCAGCTAAAGCGGAAAAGTCAGTGCGTGACACCGCTCACCGCTCAGCTGAATCCCTAGGTGAAACCCAGGACAAAATGCTTAAACAGTGGAATGGTTCACAGGTACGCCGTTTCGCATGCGAAAACCCAGTTGCTACTGTCGGGATCGCATTTACTGCGGGTATGTTATTGACATCATTATTACGTAAGCGCTAGTCAAATGGAGATGCCTAACCCGGACAAGGAGCGTGTTGCTGATGGCCAAGAGCCTCAGCAGGTTGAGCTTATAAAGGAAATTATCGGGGCTGCTACTGACGCCGGCAAACGTTACCAGCGTCAGTTAGCACTGGCTAAGAACATGGCAAGACGCGAATGGAAATTATCTGTTCGCGCCTTGGTGTTAGTGCTAGTCGGTGTGTTGTTACTGGTTGCTGTGGTAGCCACATTGTGGATGACGCTTAACGCGACACTTGCAATGGGCCTATATCAGCTAGGGCTTCACTGGATGTGGATAGGAAGCGGAGTTTTACTGCTAAACGGTTTGGTATTGCTAGGTATTGTCTCTACGATTAGGGCGCTGTTGAAACACATAGGGTTTAGTCGAGCGTGGGATGCCTTAACGCTGAGTTCAGATCCAACATCTGAAACACCGGATTAGATATTTTCCTCAGATGAGCATTAGAGTGAGTCTCAGGTTGGGGATGATGTTGAGCGAACATCCAAGACATGAAAACGCTAACGCTCCATAGGAGACTCATGATGTTAGAACGACACTTTTTAAGTCGGATATTGCTTGGCAGAAGGCTTACAACGGTTGAGCAAATAGAGCAACAGGCGTATGTAAATCAACAAACTATTTTAGCAAGAAAAGAACAGATCATTAGCGCAAATAAGGAATTATGTAGGCAACCAGCCACGCCAATTGCTGCATTTGCCACGGGGGCTGCTGCCGGTATGCTGGGTGGCAAAAAACCAGCGAGTTTCCCTTTAGTCATGCGTATTATCGGTATGACAGGATTAATGTAACGTTAGTCAGCCACGGGCGTTTATTCGTCACTAACGTTGTAAAAAGCTTAGCTATGCCTAAGCGCGTGCGCACAGTTTTTTAGGAGTCACAAATCTCACCAAAGGCAATATTCCTCTGCCGCTTTTCTGTGACTCCTTTTTTATTCATGGTTCAGCACTAGCCTGTTATCAAGTTTGATAGCAGGCTAGTGTGACTGATCGACTCTTCGTTTAAATACCAATTCCTAGATTTGCATGTGTCTATTCTTTTGTATGCTCTTCTCTTCTCTTCTCTTCTCTTCGCTGTGAGGCTTGGGCTATATGTAAACCCCCACTGGGCACTTCAACAATATTCGCATTAATAGCATCTTGTGGGGCATGAGGTTAGATTACAAAGAGCGTATCTGGAATGACAAGAAATGGCAGGCAGAGTGAATTCGTTAGACTTGTTAGATGCGTTACAGCCCGGCGATATACCATTAAGCCGTTTTACGATGGCTAGGTACAGCTAGTAAACGAGTTTACTTAGCAAAGGAATAAATAGCACAGGAATAAATAACACAGGAATAAATAACACAGGAATAAATAACACAGGAATAAAGCGCCCAAGCATTACCGCTTAGGCGCTGTAGTTTACGAGCTGCAGCTAAATCACTGCAGTTTCACGAATGAAAACGCACTCAACTTATAGGGAACCAATAACGCCTTCTCGGCGTTTATCTGCTGCGCCTTCAAGGCTGCCATCAGGCTTGCGCATAATCACGCTCAATCCTGAGTTTTCGCCTCTTGATGCATCCACGTCAAACCCCATTTCTTGCATCGCGGATATCAAGGAGTCAGGCGTTAAGCCTTTCTCTAAGCGCACGGTTTTACCTCTTGCAACCATATTCGGTAAATCGACAGCGGCTTGCGGACCTAAGCCCCATTCAAACACACCGACCATGGTTTTAACCGTATACGCGATAATGTTGTTGCCGCCAGGCGAGCCGGTGGCTAATAAAAACGCGCCGTCTTTGTCTAACACAATAGACGGTGACATAGACGAACGAGGGCGCTTGTTCGGTGCAACTGCGTTAACAATGGCATTGCCGTTTTTGTCATGATGTTGAAATGAGAAATCAGTTAATTGGTTATTCAAAAACATGCCGCCAACCATACGGGTGGTGCCAAAAATGCTTTCAACGGTAGCGGTCATAGACACCACATCACCTTTGGTATCTACCACAACAAAGTGCGTTGTACCGTGCACATCACGGGTGGCATCAATACCTGCTGTTTCTTCACTTGGTACGTCGTTATACGCCCATGGGTCGCCAACGGCATAGGTTTCAGGTGTCGCTTTATCAGAGATAAGCGTGGCGCGCTTGGCAAGATATTCTTTGTTCAACATGCCGTTAATGGGCATATCGACAAAGTTTGGATCTGCTACAAACTGGTCTCTATCGGCATAGGCGAGTTGCTGCGCTTGAGCCATTATCGCCCAGTTTTTCGGATCATCAGGGCCCGCCGCACTGGGGCGAGGGCCATTTTCTAAGATCCCCATGATCATTCCTACCGCCAACCAAGAAGACGGGGGCGGTGCGCCGCATATTTGTGTATCACGGTAATCTTGGCAAAGCGCAGCACGTTTTACGGGTTTGTACGCGGCAATATCTTCGGCGGTTAATGAGCCTGCTCTTGGCTGCTGTTGGACCATAGCAGCAATCTGCTTAGCGATATCGCCTTGGTAGAAGTCCTTAGGATTGTTCGCGATAATTTCTAAGGTTTTCGCGTACTCAGGGTTTTTTAATACGTACCCAGTTGGGTGAGGTTGACCTGCTTCGTCAAAGAAATATTCGTGTGCGTCGGTCGGCCCTTGCTCTGGCGTACTAGGGATATATTTCCCAAAACGCTCTAGCATGCCATGTAAACGAGGAGATATTTCAAAGCCGTCTGTTGCTAGCTTATGGGCGTAGTCAAACAAGCCATTCCACTCTAACGTACCTTGATCTTGATGAGCCATTGACAGCATGGCTACTATGCCAGGAACGCCGGTAGACAAACCGCTGGTTTTCGCTTGGATAAACGGCATGGAATCGCCATTTTCTAGCATGAACATATCTGGCGTAGCGCCACTTGGCGCTGTTTCACGACCGTCATAAACCGCTAAAGATTTACTTTCGTTATCGTAATGCACCATAAAGGCACCACCGGCCAAGCCTGAGCTTTGAGGCTCTACAAGGCTCAGTACTGATTCAATGGCGATGGCAGCGTCAACTGCTGAACCGCCTGCGCGCAATACCTCTAGCCCTGCAGCTGTCGCATGAGGATTAGCGGTTACCACCATGGCTTGATGCTTAGGTTGCTCTGCTATTGGCGCGGCTTGTTTTTCTGCTGAACTGCAGCCCAAAATACTGGTGGATAAAACCCCGATGGCGAATAAATGAAACTTCATTACTTGTTCCCGATAGTTAAAATTTGATGGTCAAATGATAGTGAAATTAAACAGGCGAGAATCACTTTTGAACTGTTTCAAAATGCCCAGTACACCCAAGAGGTGACACTAAGATGTACCACCCACTATTTTTCTATCACAAATAACCACTTACTGACAATGGACTGACAATAAATGAAACCTATTTGCGCCATTAACTTACAAATAAGCGCTTTATTTTAGATATGCTTAGCAGAAACCCTCTTTATATTATCGATTTTCATCGATTGGTATTATGCTGGGCTCGCGATAATGTCACCACATTCAAACTTAGGGGAGCATTTTACTATGTCGACCATGCACTTATATATTTACGACCACTGCCCATATTGCGTGATGGCGCGTATGCCTTTTGCTATGAAAAACCTACCAGTGGAAATCACCGTGTTACCCAGCGACGATGAAGCCACGCCCATATCAATGATAGGTGTAAAAGCATGCCCAATTTTGAAAAAGCCTGATGGTAGTTTTATGCCAGAAAGCATGGATATAGTCAGCTATATAGACCAACTTGATGGCAGCCCACTATTTTCACCTTCAGCTAACCGAGCAGATTTATCGGCTTGGTTAAAAGACGTTAATTTATTATTGAAGCAACTACTTTACCCAAGGTGGATCACCTCACCAGTGGAAGAGTTTCAAACCCAAGCTGCTGTTGATTATTTCGTTAACAAGAAAACCAAAGAACTTGGTCCTTTTTCTGATGCACTAGCCAATAGTGAGCAACTCATAAAGACACTGGAGACCCAGCTAGAAAGATTAGCACCTATGTTACACAGCGAGAAACGTGTGAATGAGCAGCTTTCTATCGATGATATAACCCTATTTGGCCGATTACGGGGTATCACCTTAATCAAAGGGCTGACAATACCGGCAAAAATAAGTGCGTATATCGATTATTTTTCTGCAACCTGTGACATTCCTTTGTTTTACGACGTGGCGCAATGATCTGGCGGCTCGGCTGGTGTGTCGTTAGACGGCATCCGGCTGGTTAAGCCCCTTACAAATAATAAAGCACAAACCCTAAATCGAGCCTCAACCATTATGCTTAATGACTTCAAGCAAGTACTGTGAAAGTGCGCCTTACCTGCCTTATTTTTTGATAGGATCCTGCGCTAAATAGCCGCAATTTTGAATTTAATGAGCCAAGCCTTCATATTACGAGATTACCAAACGCAAGCGGTCGACGCCGCCTTAGCGCATTTTCGGCAAAGCGAAGACCCTGCAGTGATTGTACTGCCCACCGGGGCAGGTAAAAGCTTAGTCATTGCCGAGTTGAGTCGATTAGCAAAAGGCCATGTTATTTGCCTTGCTCATGTCAAAGAGTTAGTGGAGCAAAATCACGCTAAGTTTCTGGCGACCGGCTCAGCAGCAGGTATCTTTTCAGCAGGGTTAGGCCAAAAAGACCGCAACGTAAAAACCACCTTCGCCAGTATTCAGTCACTGTCTGCAAACTTAGCAGCTTTTAATGTCCCGGCCAGCCTAATTATTATTGATGAATGCCACCGTGTGGGGCTAGAGGATAGTGCGCAATACAATAAAACCTTGGCACATTTTCGCAGCTTGAATCCAAAGGTAAAAATTCTTGGATTAACCGCTACCCCTTACCGGTTAGGGAGCGGCTGGATTTATCAGCATCATTATCATGGCTATACACGGCCCTCGGTCGATTCATTTTTCAAAAAATGTATTTTTGAGCTCCCTTTACAGTACATGGTCAAAAACCAATATTTAACACCGCCCATACATTATGATGCTGCCGTTGCTCACTATGACTTTAGTTTGCTAACAGAAAGCTTAGACGGTGAGCAAAACACCGATGATATCGCCTTAAATGAGCTCATTCATAAACACCCGAGGGTGACGAAGGCGGTCACTGAGCAAATACTGCAGCTTAGTCAAGACCGCGAAGGCGTCATGATTTTTGCCGCTACTGTCGATCACGCAAAAGAGATCTGTGCTTATTTACCCGAACAACAAACCGCCTTAATAACTGGCACCACAAAAATAAAGCAACGTGACACACTCATTGCAGCTTTTAAAGCCAAAGACATTAAGTACCTAGTGAATGTTTCGGTTTTAACCACGGGCTTTGATGCGCCCCATGTGGATGTGATTGCAATTTTGCGCCCCACCCAATCTATCAGTTTATTTCAACAAATAGTCGGGCGCGGCTTACGCCTCAGCCCAGGCAAGAAAGACTGTTTAGTGTTGGATTACACCAATAATGGTTATGATATTTTTCAGCCTGAAATTGGTGAGAAAAAGCCCACCCCAGACTCAATTGCGGTGCAAATTCATTGCCCTCAATGCGACTTTGCCAATGCATTTTGGGGACGAAAAGACGCGCAAGGTCATATTCTTGAACATTTTGGCCGCCGCTGCCAAGGCTTGATTGACACCCCAAATGGTGAAACCCAATGCAACTATCGTTTTCGCTTTAAACACTGCCCCTATTGCAATCAAGAAAACGACATTGCTGCCAGACAGTGCCAACACTGCAATGAGAAGCTAATAGACCCCGACGACATATTACGCAAAGCGTTAAATTTAAATAACAATAAAGTACTGCGCTGCGCTGCCATTACCCCTGTGATCAACTCAGCAGAAAAGAGTATAAAAATCACCTATCACGATGAAGACGGGCTGACATTATCAGAAACCTTTCGCTTCAATTATAAAAAAGCCAGACAACGTTTTAACGATTTATTCGCACGAAGATTAGCCAGCGGTACCCAGTCAATTCAGTTCGATTCACTTGATGAGCTGCAAAAGTTTTTGCCTTACCTGCCAGCGCCTGACTTTGTGATAGCCAAAAAGCAAAAGCACCACTGGCAAGTTACCGAACGGTTGTTTGATTATCAGGGGCCTTATCGAAAGGCCAATACGCTTGGCTAGCTCTTTTTTACCCGCCGCGGCGCTATTTTTGGTCGCGGTGCTGTCACCGTTGAGGTATTAATTCTTGCAAGAGCGCCTAAGTAAAAGCGTGTTACTTAGGCGCTCGTTTTGACTCTTATTGCTCGCTAAGTTGCTCAAGGGCGGATAAGGCTGAGCCGCTACGAAGATACTGCACTACAGCAAGTAGGATCACCAAGCTTGAGAATATCAAGGCATAACGAAGAGACTCGATTCCAAACTCAGGGGCTAAAAAGTCACTGACCATACCGGTGGCCACAGGCCCACAGCCTAAGCCAACAATATTCAAGATAAAGAATAAAATTGCCGAGGTCATAGCGCGCATTGACGGTTTCACTAAATGGTGGGAAATCGCGATAGTTGGCCCAAGGTAGCAAGAACCAAATACATTGCTGATGAAGATACACACAAGTACCAAGGTCAACGAATCTAAGCTTAGTGCCAGTAAGCTAAACGGCACAGAAAGTAACACTCCAATTGCCGGCACCCATAAATACCAACGCAAATTCATTTTACCGAATTTATCAGCCAAAAAGCCGCCACTAAGCGCGCCAATTACACCGGAAAAACCAATGATAAGCCCAAGGGATACGCCTACTTCGGCGATGCTCATACCATGGCTGCGAATTAAGAATGAAGGTATAAAAGTTAAGGTAGAGTAACCGGTAAACGCACAAAAGCCCGCAGCAAAGGCCGCTTTTCGAAACGGCTTAGACTGCCACAAGAAACTCAAGGTTTGCTTAAAGGTATATTTCTCGCCTACGTTCGGGTCAGACACCATGCCTGAACCACCGCGAGGGGGCTCTTTTAAGGTTAAACGTACCACAGCCGCCATCAGGATACCCGGTAAACCCACAGCGAAAAACGCCATGCGCCAACCGATTTTGTCGGCCAGCCAACCACCTAATAACAGGCCGACTAAAATACCCAGATACAAGCCCATGCTGTAAATAGACATGGCCGCACCGCGCTCTTCAGGTTCGTAATAATCAGAAATCATCGAATGAGAAGGGGGGCTTGCACCTGCTTCACCAATCCCCACGCCAATTCTGGCCAGTAGTAACTGAGTATAGTTTTGCGCTAAGCCTGACACAGCGGTCATGCCGCTCCAAACGAGTAAGGCCAAGCTGACAATATTGCGCCGATTACCCACATCAGCCCAGCGGGCAATAGGTATGCCCACCACCACATAAAATAAAGCAAACGCAAAACCGGTTAATAGCCCTAGCTGAGTATCTGAAAGACCAAGCTCCGCTTTGATAGGCTCTTGTAGGATGACCAGAATCTGGCGATCAACAAAGTTAAAGATATAAACCAAGGTAAGAATAAACAGGACATAGCGTCGATAACTGCGTGTTTCCGCATTCATAGAACATTCTCAAATGAGTATTGGCTGATAGGAAAATCGAGTATGCCGACTAAATTTTATCCACTCAAGCATCAGAAATGGGCGTGAGGGTGCTCACTGGGCACCACACAAAATGTAAATTTGTTTACAAGTCAGTAACAGTGCGGTTACTGGGTGGTTACAACTTGCAGGTGACGCATCTATTTTTATTATGAATGAACAATTATACCCAGTGGGCTTTGTTCTTGAGGGGCATGCGCGGTGCTTATTTATGCGCTTCGCTTACCTTATGAGCTGCGCTCACTTATGCGCGTTGCTTATTTATGGCCTTCGGCCACTGAGCACAGCTTCGCTGTTTACACACTGCGTGTGCTAAGCAATCGCTTTGCTCACTATGTGCTGCGCACACTGAGATTACGCTGCGCGTAGGGCATGCGCTATGCGCACCAAGCATTCGCGTTGCTCACTTATGCGCTGCGCTTAGAGCAATCCATTGCGTTTTTGATACGGCATCCCTGCCGCACCAGTGACTCTTTCTTCAACAGCTAAGAAAGAGTAACCAGAAAGAAGCCGCCTCCGGCAAGTCACTTATCCCTGCGCGTCTCGTCTAACACTGGTCGTGAAAACGCGTTCCCGACGCGGCTTTCACTCAGATTGCTCCCGGCAATCTGACCAGCGTTAGCCTTCGATGCTCGGGGTGACTTGAGTCGGTGAATAAAGCAAAGCAAGCGCTTCGCTTACTTATGAGCACAGAAAAATACTCGTTACCTTCGACTATTCCGGATAACAGCGAGATCTTGGAAGTTTTCCGTGTTTCCAAAAGGAAAAAGCATAAAGATGGAAAAAATTTAACCTGTACAACAAGTTACGGTGTATGCTAAAAACGACATATAGGGAAAGGCGGAAAAATGCCGTGTTTAATACGCGGATGCAATCACGGCATTTTGCAAGATATTAATATTGTTAGGGCTCAATATGCGATATGCAATAATTCTACTTATAATCTTTATCGTTATTTGGGTAGGGCAATTTTCTTATACACTTTGGATTCGTCCTATTGAACAGCCAACTTCTGAAATATTGCGCCTTGAAAAACACTTTAATAGCAAAAAAATTATTGGACACATCTACCCAGTTCGACATGGTTATAACCATTCAAGGGTTTTGTCAGTTTCGGCATTTAAAATTGAAGATTATCCACTGCCATTTGGACTAGTGGATTGTGCTACTGAGCAGGAAGCCATTTCTCGTTCTAGTCCTCAAGCAGGATTGCCAAATGAACTACAGCCAGTCCGTAATGGTAAAGTTGTATTAGATTTTACGTTATGGGGTGATGATACTATTTCAATGGCTCAATCTGTTAAAAATGTATTCATGGACTATGTACATGAGCCCTAACAAACGCATCAAGCCTGACTCCGCAAGCAGGCCGGTTTTTTGCAAAACAAACAACGCAAAAAAGCGTCCAACTTGCTCCGCTGTTTATGCGAAGCGTTAGGTTTACATGAGAGTCAGCATACTAATTTCATTTCTAATTTTGCTATGTAGTTGTGGTGAAGGGCGTAAAACACCTGAAGGTTATATTGAAGAATGCTATGGCGGTGATTTCTCAAGAAATATGATTGGGAAAACTCCAAACTATTCAGCTGTTCTTGATCTAGAAACATCTAAATGGGAAGAGTTAAGAACTACCTTAAAAAACTTTGCGAATGACAATGGGCTGCGTTTCTTTGAGGATATAAGGCAAAACGATTCGTTAAATATGTTTAATGTTTCCTTATGTTCAAAAGATGGTTTGTGGATAAATGCAGACAAAAGGATTTGGACAGTTGGTGATTCATCTGAACATATACCAATGCCCTTAATGATAAGAGTTCAGGTGTATAAAAATACCGAAAAATGGGCTTCAATATCCGATAGCTTAAATAGTATTCTTGCTAAAAATTGGCCCAATGATTTAAATACAGAACATGGATATACATCTAGTTATAAAAATTCGCTGTATTGAAAACCTAACAAACTGTTTAAAGTGGACAAAATTCAGTTGGCTGGTTTCGCTCCGCTTCACATTATAGCCAACTAAATTTTGCCCATTAACAGGGCGCTGGGGGATCCCCTCATAGAATAGGCCTCCCTTCTTTGTGAACCCAGATAATATATTGGCCGATAGCCCAGGTAATTTGGGCTGAGTTCATCTTGTAATCTTTTGCTCTTTTCCTGACTTCTCTGCCTAGTCTAATAATAGATAACACGCGCCGATTACGGATGGTGTTAGCTTGAAATGCTCTTTCCCAGTTTTGTTTTTGAGCAAGAATTTAACAGGACACCCTAATTTAACTGTAATTTAACTGGACACCCAAGTTAATTGCTAAGCATTCGAGGTGCTCACTTATGCGCTGCGCTTATCGTCATCTCGGTAACTGCTCCTGCGTTACTCTACCTTCCGCCATCCATGGCGGTCGCATGACGAGTATGACTCTCGTCCCTACGAGCCAGTAACTTCTTTTCAACAGCCAAAAGAAGTCACCAAGACAAAATGGTCGGGAACCATTTTGAACATCCAAAGGATGACCCGAAGGGCAAAGTACAGGATGTACTTTGTAAAGGCCGCTCTCCGGCAAGTCACTTATCCCTGCGCGTCTTGCCTAACACTGGTCGTGAAAACGCGTTCCCGACGCGGCTCTCACTTGAATGACATCCATGTCATTAATCCAGTGTGAGTCTTCGATGCTCGGGGTGACTTAAGTCGGTGAACAAAGCATGCGCTTCGCGCACGGGATTTCCCTTCGCTAAACCATAATAACTAGTGATAAAGAGCGCTACTTGAGACTATTTTTTTTGCACAGGTTCGTCGCTATTTCCGGTAAACAGCAAGATCTTGGAAGTTTTCCGTGTTTCTACAAAGCGTGTTTAAGAAATGAAAAAAAATTAACCTGTACAACAAGTTACGGTGTATGCTAAAAAAGACAGGTGAGGAAAGACGGAAAACTTCCGTGGTTAAATGCGGAACTTTTCCGACTATTAATATTGTTATAATTTTTGGAACTTATGCATAAATTTCTAAGCCTTTTTATCATTTTTCTGACATTTAGAGCTTATGCCTTATCGGATTCAATAGAGGTCACTGTAGATAATTTATCTTGTTTAGGTTTTTCAGTTTCTAGCTTGGAAGATAATCATCTTATTATCGTTTTTCCTCCTGACTTTAAAGGCTATAAGCTAACAAATACTTTATTGAGCTATACCTTTTTAGGTGAGAAAATCTTTATTACACAAAATAGGTTCGATTCATCATCTAAAAAACATGAAGTCGAAGTTAGCTTTTTAAAAGGAGTGGAAAACGGAACTGATGCAAGCCTTATTGGTTATTATGCATCATATGGCGACTCGAAAATTTATAGGTTTTCATCGTTGGCTAAATTAGTTAATACTGAACCTAAGGCGTGTAAAAAATTATAACAAAAAAATCATGGTGGGAATTTTACTCGCTGAAAAAGCGCTCCTAAAATCCCCATATTTAATGCGTTATTGCTTTAATTAAGAAAAAGGATGTTTCTATGGCAGATATTTTAACAACGGTATCAACGGCAATAAATCTAGCGACTCGCCTTCGAGAAATTGGTAAGAATATTGAGGACGCCGAGTTCAAAAATTTACTGGCTGATTTAAGTCTGGAACTTGCCGATGCAAAGTTAAAAATCGCAGATTTGGTCTCAGAAAATGCTTCGCTGAAGGAAAAGTTAAGCGAAGTGACGAGTGCTACTGGTGAGCGCTGTCCAAGTTGTAATAACAGAACTTTTAAAATTCTTTCTTCGCGCCCACATCCTACTTTTGGAGATTTAGGTGCTAAGGAACGGGAGTATAAGTGCTCTACCTGCGGCTTTGAAGAATCAAAAGTAGTGGAGGCATAACAATCTGCTGTAGTTGGTCGCAAGCTCCCTAGGACAATAACACGTGGGCTCAGTCGCTTCGCTCCAAATTTTAGGCCATGTATTATTGCCCTTAAGCGGGGTGTTATATTTACGAAGTTATTTGCAATAGGAGAAGTAAATGCAAAATAGAAAAACACTAGGAAGCAAGTCTGGATTTAGCTTGGTTGAAATCAATGAATTAGATGAAAATGGAAATGTTGTAAGCACTTCTTATGAAGTTGTAGATCCCGATGGAAATGTTATTGGCCGATTTGGCTCTTTGAAAGAGGCTCAAGATTTCCTTAAGTCAGTTGTACCGCAAGAGCCAGAACCACCAAGACCTTCAGGTCCAAGAATGTAAATATTACAAGCGTATTAAGGGCGCGCTGTGGAAACATACGCAGCGCCGCTTCGCTATTATAGCGCTGCGTTTATGCGGGTGTTATATTTCTCACTATAAGGTAGGTTAAATTGAGAGCAATTAACAAGACACCCATGTTTATTCATTTCGAATCGACACTCGACGACACTGCTTTCTTAGCGGTGTAGCCATTGCTTTTGGCGACTTTGTCGCTGCTTTTTCTAGCTACTCAAGTCACCCCTAGCATCTTGGGCGAGACTCGCAATTAGAGATTATGGAACTCAATGCGAACATTAAGTACATCAGAAGATACGAAGACATCCATGTTAAAAATGTTCGTAATTAAATTATCTGAGAATCAATCACTAGTGGTTTTCAAAAGAAGGGTATGACAAGTCGCCAATTTGAGCGGGAAAGTTTGAGTCGCGAGAAGATACGAAGACACCCATGTTAAAAAGATACGAAGACACCCATGTTAAAAATGTTCGTTGTTAGATGAAGATACGAAGACACCCATGTTAAAAATGTTCGTTGTTAGATTGTCGGTGAATGAAGCTGTTACAACTCATTTATATCCCTCCTTGCCTACTATACGCGAATTGCGTACACTTTAATGATGAAGTGTATATTCGTAGAATCAAAAATATTTGAGAAATATCGAGATGACTACCTCAGTGATGAAGAGTTTAGGCTCTTTCAGGCTGAGCTAATGTCAGACCCCAAGCAGGGGGATGTCATTCAAGGTACAGGTGGTTTGCGCAAGCTTCGAGTTGCAAGTAAGGGTAAAGGTAAGCGTGGTGGTTCACGTGTCATTTATTACTTTTTTGATCAAAAACGACGCTTCTATTTGCTCACTATTTATGGGAAGAGTGAAATGTCAGATTTAACCGCAGATCAAAAGAACAAATTAAAGACTTTTATGGAGGTATGGCGCAATGAGCAATCGTGATTTATTTACAGAATTAAGCTCGGCTCTTGTTGAAGCAAAAGAACATTCAGAGGGGAAGCTTACTCTTAAAACACATCAAGTTAAGGATCTAAGTGAACTTGATATTTCACCTAGTGAAATTGTACATATTCGAGAAAAATTGAATATGTCTCGCGGTGTGTTTGCAAGTTTGCTTCATACATCTTCTCGTACTTTAGAGAACTGGGAGCAAGGACGCAGTGCTCCAAATGGACAGGCAATTACTCTTTTGAAATTAGTACAACGTCATCCGGAAACTCTCGCACACATAGCAGAGCTATAATCGGGTAGCCAGAGATCTCTAACCTCCTGCCCCCACAACGGCCTGCACCAAATGGCTTTGACCACTATGCGCTGCGCTTATGGCATCCATGCCTATTTTCAAACCGCGTCCCGCGGCTCAACTAACTTTTTACCAACAGCCGCAAAAAGTAAGCAAAAAGGGCCGCTCTCCAGCAAGATTCTATTCCCTGTGCGTCTCGACTAACACTGGTCGTGAAAACGCGTTCCCGACGCGGCTTTCACTCAGATTGCATCCATGCAATCGACCCAGTGTTAGTCTTCGATGCTCGGGGAATCTTGAGTCGAGAAACGGGTGCTTCGTCGTTAGATTATCGGTAAATGACTGACTATTAGTTCTCAGAAACACTATGACGAAATAAGCGGTGCCCTACTTACTCAGGACCTAAAGCCGATTTTTGCAAAGTTCTAAAGATAAATATGCATATATTCCTGATACCACTTTAAGTCCATCAAGTATAAGAGCTACATCACCTACTATATATAGTATCTATTCGTCATTAACCACACTATATATCGTGAAATTGTAGTTATCGATTTTTTTGCTTAAAAAAGTTTAGTAGAAAAAATTTCCTAAAAATGCTCTTGCATTACCTATACGGGCAAAGTGAATAGCCTTATTAAGTGAGTCATTACTAACATAATTTTTTTACCGTTCGAAACCTTCACAAAAGCACCAGATGTGGGGTTGCAAAGGTTTTTAAAGCACATTATCTTGTGTTTTAGCAGGAAGCATGAGTTGATTCACCTAAAGGATACTGGCGGTCCGACCCGCCAGTACTAACTCAAAAACCAGAGGCTGTAAGAGTTGCTTGTCTATTTGTGTCACAGACATAAGAAAAACACATAGTGTTTATTTCTTGAAGGTAAATTTAACTTGCTCATTATCCACTTGCAATCAAAAATTGTAATTCGATAAGTAAGCGATTGATTTCCACTAGTAATTTCTTACCGCCTGTATCTGTATTTAACAATGCTACAGGAGGCAATATGCCCAATAGCGTGAAGATCTGTAATCATTGCGATTACAAACATAGTGGGCAGCTTTGTCTTTTTTGTCCGAACCTTTGTAAACATAAGTATGGGAGTACTAATCATGTCTAGTGAAAAGCGATACCCGTATGTCGAAGACGGTTATGTTTATTGCAAACGCTTTAAACATTGGCGAACCGGTGAATATGTTTACCCTAAAACTGCAACATGCTTCCGTTTCAAATGCGGTAAGTAGCCTGCTGTGAACTTTCAAACTCCGTGCTTTATTACGGAGTTTTTCTTCTACAGTGCCACGTTGCTACGACCTATTATGATTTTACCTAAAAGCCTTACAACAAACTTTTGCCAAACTTCTACTCAAACAGAAAAGCAACGTCAAAATAGCGACTTGAAGTTTGATGTTACTTGGTATGGGGCGCTCCATATGATTATTTCCCTGCCCTCACGTATGTCAAATATGAAGGTTGTCAGTTGGCA
>OJAY01000318.1_pt1 | contig 19069 bp, 22 predicted proteins | sample 1590331 | NCBI WGS metagenome assembly OJAY01 (sample SAMN05416835, study PRJEB24817) | seawater metagenome | isolation source: Sea water | place: Canada:Atlantic | collected 2013-07 | reverse complement strand
TCGTGGGCTCGGAGATGTGTATAAGAGACAGTTTGACGATTTTGATGATGACATTCCGTTTTAAAAAAAGGGCATGATATGAATCCAGCGATTAGAAAACTTTATCAAGTTAAAAATGGAGGAGAGCTGTCTCCCCAAGATTGCCAAAAAATCAATACAGAACTCTCAATCATGAAAGCTGATGATATCCCTAAGGAACAACGGGAGAACGTTGCTGATTACTTGGCCTCTGCACTTAGTTGTCACTCGGTCCAGCCTCAACTTACGCGCCAACTCGATGTGTTACTTCAAGATCTCCAAGACAATGCATAACAAGGCGCTGCTGTCGGACAAATTTTCCGCAGAGCGCGGCGTTATGCGTCAATGTTAATCTCAGCTAAGGAGTATCATGCAAAAAGGTAATTCATACATACTTTTGGATGAAAGATGGAAATTAGAAGATTTTTCTATTCTTACAAAAGAGTACATGCAGCTGTATGGTTTTTTCTATGCCTTGCGTTCAGTTGAGAGTAATCAACTTTCACAATTAGAATTCGAAAGAATGCCGTGGTTAGGCGGTGGTAGTGTAGTTGGTTTCTTTAGCATAATGGGGAAACTTGTTCCTCCCGAAAGTAAACCAGAAGTAAAACAAATTCAATACGCATCACCAGGGTTTATCGAATTAACATTAATTTCAGATGTAGCAAAAGACATTGGTATTATTGTTTCATCTATATGTGCTTCTATAGCTAGCATCGCAGGAACCTATAATTTAATTTATTCTCAATATCAAAAACGTAAATTGACTCAGTTAAAGATTAAAGACCTTGAAGTTAAGCAATTAAGAGAAGAAATTATTTTTGTACAAAAATCTATTAAACAATTGCAAGAAGGTTTCAGTTTGACAAGTAGTCAGGTTCAGTCGCTGCATAAAATATCGAAAGGCGACGAATTAGTTCAATTAAAAATGTTACTCGCTCTATACGGCAGGGCTAAGCCGATTGCAGAACTACAAGCTAACAATAAAGCTAACTTCAAAAACGCATAAAGTCATTTCAGCAGGACAAAAAACAGCTGGTTTTTGCTCGTGCCTCGCTAATTTCACCAGCTATTTTATTGCCTCTGAATGAGGCGTTAAGTTTCTTTATCGAGATCGAGCATGGATGAGAAAGTGAAAGCATCATGGGAACGAGCGCTTCATCCCGAGACGCTTAAGACAAATATTATTACCGCCTCAATATTTTCAATGGCTTTCGAAATGCTCAAAAGCGGCATTATTGAAAAGATAGAGGGGTTTTTTACAAATGGATTTGATGAAAATGGAATGATAGTTAGCCCAGAATATAAAGAAAAGGTGCTTTCCCTTAACAGAAGTCCTCTTTATGCATCATTGAAATGGCTACAAGATATGAATGCGATTGATGATAAAGACTTAGAGAAATTCGAGCATATAAAAAAATGTCGCAACACCTTGGCTCACGAAATGCTCACCTTTGCATCATCTGGTGTCGACTTTGATGTCGCAGGCGCGTTTGATGAAATGATCGGTTTACTACGGAAAATAGAAATTTGGTGGTTTGAAAACTTAGAAATGGCAATAGATCCAGAAGCGTATCCCGAAGACCTAGACTTAGAGCAGGTAATCCCTGGACCCGTTTGGAGTCTTCAAATGCTTATTGATGTTGCGCTTGGTCCAGAGGAAGAGGCGCGTAAATATTATGATCACTTTGTCGCCAATGCAGAGAAAACTTAACAAGCGCATGTTGTCGGACTGGTTTTCCGCTGCGCTCCAAACCAGCTGCAAATGCGGGCGTTATACGTAAATAATTAGGATGAACCGTACGTGATTTTAGATTGTTCAAATTATGAGTCCACCAAAACATCTATATTAGATATTTTTAGTACCACTGAGGACAAATTAGCATCAGTTTTGCAATCTATAAATCCATTCGAAAGCATCTATAAGCCCGCTGAGGAGGTCTTATATGAGGAGGCTTGTGATATTCTCGGGCACCCAAAAGATAATATAAGCGTTGTCTGGTTTCACGGAACGCGAACCGAAGATTTGAGCCTGTTTAATAAACTTGGCATCCTTACTAAAAGTGAGGCAAGAAAATTCATAGAGCCACGGCTCAAAGAATTATCAGAAGGGATGGAAAGCTTTGGCTCCAATCCATTCTCAATGTCTATTTCTGGAAAGCAAGGGGATCATGATGAAGGTCCATTTGCATTTCTAATGCGAGATATTGCTATTCATGCCCCCTCACCAAACCATAATTATCTAGATTCCCCTGAAATGGTAGAGGATTTTTCCGGAACATTACTTGGTGAAAACTATTCACAATTAGTAAATAGTTTTAAAGAGATAAGTACTCCTTGCCTAGTCTCTTTCACATCTGAATCTAAAGGATATGAAGTACCTCAAGCATTGCTTTACTTAAAGCTGGTTGAAGATGGAGAAACGCATTTCGAAGCAGCTTCATCCGCAAATACATTTTTCGATTCAGGAAATGTTATTGTGTCTCCTGATAGGATTAAATTTGTTGAGATTATTGGAAACGTATAACAAGGCAATTAACTACGCGCCGGTTATTGCGGCGTTAAACGTATGGAAGAGTTCTGTTGAAAGATATTATCGAAGCGATAGATTCAAGGATTAAGAGTCCTCTATTTGGATATTATATATTCTCTCTCTTGGCAGTGAATTGGAGCGAGATCTTTTATTTATTAGTCGACAAAGGTAAGGTTACCGAGCGAATTGAATACTTTCAAAATGGTACAGATTACTTAACTCTTTTTTTGTTTCCATTTTTGATATCTGTCAGTTATTTAATTGTTTACCCTTGGCTGCAATATCTAGTTATGTATCTTTCTACAAAACCAACTACATTACGGAATTCGTTGCAGGCTGAGTCTGAACATAACCTCCTTTTGAAAAAGCAGGAGCTTGAAGATGCGAGAGCTGAGATTCTTCGCAAGGCAGAAGAGGAACTTATAGATCGGGCTAAAAGAGACGAGAAACTTCAAGATATTGATAGTGACGATGTTAGAGAGAAACTCAAGAAAGAGATCGATGAGTTAAGAATTGAGAGAGAGTCACTCCGCAATACAACTGACACTATATCAAAAGAAAAGGTTAAAAGCCTAACCTCGGAACAAGAAAATATCATACAAGAAATTACATTAGAGGGGGGTGAGAGTACAAAGCGGGGCATTATTCGAAAATCTAAATACGATAAAGTAAAAACAGAGTATTTACTTGAATCATTAGAAGAGAGTGGGTATCTGCATGGGACTTACATGAGCGAATACGATGATTACGTATACGCTTTAACAACTAGTAGCAAGAAGCTTATGGTTGATAAAGGAGTGGCGAAATAAAATGTTTTAGACTAACCAAGACAGGTAGACTAACCAAGACAGGCATCTTTGTGTGCAACGGTATACATTCTGCGATTAAACAAGACAGGCATTTTTAGAAAGTTAAAGCTGCTTTTATGAGGTCTATATTCGTCTCTCATTGTTTAGGTAAACGTCTCTTTTTAGTCAATGGTTAGAAAAAGCAGAAGTGCGTGTAGGGGGGGTGAGGTGCTTAAGCGTATTTATTTCTTCAGCAGCGTAAGGTGACAATCAGTTTTGCGAGGTTCGTTATTTAGATGCAACACTATCCCAGCAATCGCATTGCGCTTTGTCGCCCTTGAACTCGTTGCTGATGTTGATTGTGTGCGTATTGCTCTAGGTGAATCACCTTGCCAGCAGCCTGCTTAAAGCATGTTTCAAACTGCGTGGTTAAAGTTAGCCAATGTTCGTGTTCAATATTGAGACGTTCTAAAATAGTAGGCAGGTTATGTTCAACCTTGCCGCGCTTGTTTGGATGAATATATCGGCTGGTTATATCTACAAGCTGTAAGTAGTCGGGGAGGGTAAAAGGTAAACCGTGTGGCATCTTTTGCCTTGGATTGCCCACAAAAGGCATAAGTCGTTTGGGGGTTTTGCCTACCTTGGCTGCGTTAATACGGTATTTAATACTGGTATGGTCTGATGTCTCGGGTGTTTTGGCCATTTTTGCCCGTACCGGGTTTAAATCAACATAAGCCATACAGGCGGCCAGGGCCGACTCATCTAATAGCGCTTGAGATTTAAACCGCCCTTCCCAAAAATGCCCAGTGGAGTCATCCTCTTTATTAGCGGCCCTGGCAATATATTCATTTAGTGCACGCATAAACCAGCTGATATCAAATAGTCGTTTACGCCATACCTCAGCCGTTAACTCCACCGTTTTAATCTGGGTTTCATGTAAGTCTTTGCGTAAATTTGGTGATATATAGCGCTGCGAGAGTAGGGTGCCTTTGTAAAGTCTGTGCCAACGTTGAATCACGTCTTCTATACTTAGTGCGTCCGCCTTCTCTTTAGCTATGTGTAATACCAAATGCGTATGATTACTCATCACCGCATAAGCACATACATCAATGGCAAACACCTCACTTAAAACATGAATACGGTCTTCCACCCATTGGCGACGATGTTCAAAGCTTCTACCGTTTTCCTCGCCACATAAAAAGGCACGACGAACACAGCGGGAAACACAGTGATAATAGGGCGTATCTAATAAACTAATTTGCGACTTTCGGGCTTTAGGCATTACGGCTGTCTGACTCTGATTGACTCGTTTACCAGTTTGAATAGCCATTAAGATTAAAGAAAGTGTACTAAGAGACAGTTTTGGTATTTTTGTATTATGGCTGTCTTGTTTAGTTATGAAAGTCGAAATTATATACGGAGAAAAATTCAACTCGCTTCAGGAAATCAAATCTTGTATCTTCGAATACACGGAGGTTTTTCATAATCGCGTCCGCCAGCATTCAACACTGGGTTATGTAAGCCTATATGAATACGAAGCGATATACGCTTAACATGGAAGTCCACTTTTAGTGGGGAAGACCATTGGTTACGCTAAGCTGCACATTCGAAACCATAAGATAAGGAAATTAAAATGAATGTTTTTATAAGTTGGTCTAAAAACTTAAGTAAAGAGTGTGCTGAAATACTCAGAGATTGGATTAAATGTACATTGCAAGCCTCAGAGCCATGGGTGTCATCAAAAGATATCGACAAAGGCTCTCTCTGGTTTAATGAAATAAATGACCAACTTAAAGACACGAAAGTTGGCATTGTTTGTCTTACAAAAGAGAATAAATCCAACCCTTGGATATTATTCGAATCTGGTGCATTGGCAAAAGGATTGTCCGCTAACAGAGTCTGTACTTTTCTTATTGACCTTACACCCGCGGATCTAGCAAATCCCTTGGCACAGTTTAATCATACGATGCCTAATCAAGAGGGTATGAAATCGCTGCTTTCTACTATTAACAAAGAGCTTGGAGAGAATGCATTAGATGACCGTATATTGGATCAGGTATTTGAGACATATTGGCCACTATTCGAGAAAAAGTTTAATGAAGTGATAAGAGATTCGCCCGCTAGTGACGAACTAGAGCCAACGCGAAGCTCAGATGACATACTAACTGAAATTTTGTATACCACTCGAACATTAGATAAACGGATAAGATTTTTGGAAAAAAGAACCAGTGGCTTTCATGTTAACAGCGATTTTTCTACAGTAGCGTTGAATGACCGTATAGTTATGCTTGTTAATAAGGGTCTGCAACCAGAAGAAATAGCCATGGAGCTAGAAGATATTGCGCCTAAAGAGTATGTTATGAATGTAGCCATCTCCCTGTATAAGAATAGAAAATACAAAGACGTAAGCATTGAAAAGCCAACTATCAAATAAAGTCAGTGGATGCTAGAAGCGCGACTGCCCTAGGTAGACTAAACAAGACAGGCCTATTTGGGAAGGCGAAGCTGCATTTACGAAAACTTAATTCGTCGCTAATTGTGTAGGAAAATTTTTATTCCTTCACCAGCGAAAAGTGGCAATAAGTTTTGTGAGATTCGCTATTTAGATGCAACGCTATCCCAGTAATCGCATTGCATTTTCTCGCCCTTGAACCCGTTGCTAATGTCGGTTATGTGCGTATTGCTCAAGGTGAATCACTTTGCCAGCGGCCTGCTAAAAGCAGGTTTCAAACTGCGTGGTTAAGATTAGCCATTCAGATTAAAGAAAGTGTACTAAAGGACAGTTTTGGTGGTTTCGAATTATGCCTGTCTGGTTAAGTTTCTCTCTCTGGTTTATAAAAAGTTAGAAGCATTCAAACAAAGATCTGTCTAGTAAAGTCTGACCGATTCAATATGCCAATTTCGTAAGCGTTACACCCATTAGGATTAGAAAAAACATGTATATAGGAGAGGTTTCAAAACTTACTGGCGCGTCAAAAAAAGCAATTCATCACTACGAGGCGCTAGGGTTGTTGTCAAAGGTGCCTAGATTAGGGAAGTACCGCATTTACGATAAGCACCATGTCGTCATAATCTCGATGATAAAAAAAGCGCAATCCCTGGGTTTTAAACTTTCAGAATTGCTGCCAATGATTCAGGTTAAGGCAAAAGAAAATCGCTTTCCGGTCGAGGTGGCGATAAATGCCATAAAGCAAAAGCAGAAGCAAATTAGAATCGAGATTGAACAAGCCAAACAGCTAGATGTTGAGCTAGGGTCATTAAAACAAGAACTGATTGATCAATTTCCGCTTAACAACCCAAATAATTAAAAGCCCTTGACTGTTCCCCTAGGGGGAGAGTTTATAGTCTTGTCACTTAATAACTTTATAAGTGAATACAAGATGTCTAATGTATGTTCATATGTTGGACATTAAGGGTTAACCGAGACCAATCCATACTTCAAGCGCCCGGTTTTCCTGTCTCTGTCAGGATGTGCCCGTTTGGCATATCTTGATAAATAATTTACTGTCCAATTCCACGTTTGTTTTAATTCAGAGTAAGCGTCATGGAGTATCGATTCCATTAATGGGTAAAACCAGCTCTGCGTATTTTTCGCGACCATGAAGCTCGATATATCGACACCCATCAACCGTTGAATACTAAATCCAATACGCCGTTTCACCAGCAGTGCCAGCAAACTGACCCATATCAGCCCTTCCATCAAGCCCGCGTTCCGGGTATTGAACTTGCGTAAATTGCAGTAGGATTTCCATTCTTTGAACAGTAACTCTATCTGCCAACGTAAGCTGTATAGTTGTACGACTGCTTTTGCCGGGTATTTCTCACGCGGCAAATTCGTTGCCCAATAGGTTGGCTCTGATTTACCCGTAGGCCAACTCGCTATCAGCCGATATGACACACTTCCCTCGACGTCCATATCGACCACTTGGCTTCGTCGGATGTGATGTTTCACGTCCTTGAGCTTCACATTGTCGAATCGTTTCAAACGCTTACCCTGCGCTGTAACACCCAAAAAAACCAAAGGGTTAGCGGTCGTTTTTGCCCTGACCAGATAGCTCCCTCCCGCCTGATGGATACTATCCAGATACGACAGTTTGAAATAGCCTCGGTCTGCCATAAATAAGCAGGCTACTAACGATTCGGCTGGCGGTAAAAAATCATACTCTGCCACGCTGTCTGCACTGACGGCTATCCGTTCAGGCTGACTGTGTAACATGTCCCAGCTCACATGAACCTCGACGGCCGCAGGACTAACGGTGGTAAAACGGCCTTTAAATTCTTCCTTTAACGCGTTGTGAATGGCAAACGAACTGCCATCCTGCAGCACGACCTGCTTAAACGCCGATAGGTCAGTGTCTGTACCAAGGATATGCTGCTGCCATTTATGCAATGCAACGCCCACTATGCGCTGAATCAACTGCTTAAATGCTGGCTTACTCAGTTGATTATGAAACGGCTTGTACTGCACATCGGTGTACGTCAATCCAGTAAAATAGCGGTGCAAATCACTGATGCAGTCAATGTTCTTGTCCCCCATGGCCGTCACCAGTGCCATCACTAATTCATAGGGCTTCACGATACGCTCCCGATGACAAAAACCACACCGTTTACCAATATCGTTAATATTAAATTCGTTCAGGACTTCCGTTATCTTGTTTAGCTCGTTATTCTTATCGCGCATGTTCTCAAATTTGTTTATGACGTTTGTTTGGCGATAAACATCTGATCAAATTTGATACATACATTCAAGTCCTAATTTCCTTAAGATCCTACCTATGAATGTATGTTTGGTAACCGGGGCGAACGGTCATTTAGGAGGGAATGTAGTTAGAGCGCTTATAGCGCAAGGCGAAACAGTAAGGGCAGGGATGCGTGATATTCAAAATGTGGATAATTTTTTCCGCTTGAACTGCCAAGTTGTCTACACCGAAATGCAAGATATAGACGCAATGAGAAAAGCCCTGGAAGGTGTCGATATTTTATATCATGTTGCCGCGGTATTTAAACATTGGGCTAAAGATCCTATTACTGAAATCGTCCAGCCGAATGTAAAAGGGACTGAAATTGTCCTTAAAGCGGCGGCCGAAGCCAATGTGAAAAAAGTGGTTTATGTTAGCTCGGTTGCGGCTGTTGGGCACGATGGAAACTATCTAGATGAAAATAGTTGGAACACGTTATCTAACAACGCCTATTACAACTCTAAAATAAAGTCAGAGCAAAAAGCTTGGGAGTTGGCAAAAAAATACAATCTGTGGATGGTTTCCGTTCTACCCTCTGCAATGATTGGTCCCCATGCTAATCGACTCACAGACACTATGCAGTTTATTGAAACAATTAGAACCAATAAGCTTCTGATAGACCCTCATTTTTTCTTTAATTTCGTTGATGTTCGCGATGTGGCAAAAGGCGTAGTTGCTGCTACTACGAAAGGCAGTTCTGGTAGCCGGTACATATTGGCTAATAACAACTCTTCGTCACTTACTGAGATATACAATGCTGCCCAATCAACGGGAATTAACTTAAAAGCTCCAGCACGACTACCAAAGTGGGTAATATATTTTATTGCCTTGTGCGCAGAGCTGGCAGCTAAGGTGACAGGTAAACCCGCAGAGCTTATTAGAAGCCAAGTGGCTTTATTCTATGGCATCAGGCAGGAGTATGAAATAACGAAAGCTCGTAATGAACTTGGATACGAGCCTCGCTCACCATCAGAAGCGCTACGCGATGTATTTGAATACTTAAACGGGCGCGAAAGTAAATTATGACCTCCTCCACAATTCTTCCACAATTTGTTGTTACACTATGATTAATAAGCCAAATTAAGCACAAAGTGGCGAGATCACTGTGGAGCTTTCCTCATGAAACACAATCATTGACTAAATAAGACAGGCATCTTTAGAAAGGTAAAGCTGTTTTCGAATTATGCCTGTCATGTTTAGCTACAACAGCCAAGCCCAGAACTGACAAAATTATTAGAAGAAGTAGGGGGCTTAGAACACTTACGGTTGTAAGTGAAAGACCGGGTGGTTATTTAGCGTAATAGGTTGGTGTTTGGGTGAGTTGGATTGCCGGGCATTAGGGGCTATTTTTTATACAGTACTTTGTGTTTTTAAAGTTAGTAAAAATAAAAAGGAATTGTTCCGGAATGCGGGGGCGGTTTTGAAAGGCAGAACGTAGTACATTGATAATAGAATGTTTTCGTGCGAAAGTTTGTAAGTTAGGGAAATGAGGTACGGAAACTTTCCATCTTGTATAAAGGAATTTTTCCACATAATAAGCTGTTAGGTGCTACAGGGATATGAGCTTCGAAAGATTTCATAAACATCGACATAACGTAGGTGGTAATTCCGTTTGCTTTTCCTACGACCGTTTTAATACTAAATTTGAAGTCAAGGTAGGAGACACCATTGCTTATTCAAAGTACTTATTGTTCTGGCCTAAGCATAAAGCAACTGTCCAAATCGGTTCTAGTTCATATGCTCTCAGCGTATACTGGTTTTTAATATGGAGCGCGTCTTTAAAAAGAAACAACTCAGTGGTTGTAAAAGAACTACTTCCCAAACGTCGAAGACGCTCAATAACAATTCTCTGCTATGGTGTTTTTATTGTTTTACTTCGGGCTGCATTTGTTGTTTTTGAATCGTAGCACCTAACAAAAAACTGTAGTCGTTCGCTAGCGCTCACTGGGACAATAACACGTAGGCTCAGTCGCTTCGCTCCAATTTTAGCCTACGTGTTATTGCCCCTAAGTTGGGCGTTATGTTTACAGGAGATACTGTGCAAGATTCACTAAAAATATTAGAAAGTGTTAATGCTTTTTACTCTCAATCCTTTGGGCAACTAATCAACATTACAGTAGCTGTTTTAGCTTTTGCAGGGATAGTTCTACCTATTTTAATTACACTCTATCAGAAACGATTATTCAAATTAGAACATCAAGCAATTCAGAATTCTTTAGCTACTGAAATGGAAAGTCGCCTTGAAGAAGGCATCAAAGAAATAAAGGCTGAATACGAACAAAAAGAAGCTGAGTTTGAAGATAAAATTTCTAAAATGAAAGAATCATTAAAGAAAGATTTAGATGCAACTAAAGGTGGCATATGTCATGTGCAGGGAAATAACGAATTAAAGCAAGAATTACTCCTCATGGCTTTTGATAGTTTTGTTTCTGCTAGTTTTTCATATGTAAAAGCAGAAGATAATTTAAATTTGAGGAGAGTTTTAGGTCTCATCGAAGAAAAATGCTTACCTAAGTTCTCAAAAACAGTTATTGAAGAGCATGATGAAAGCTTTAAGAGTTTTGAAAAGTTGCAGGAGAAAATAAGAGAATATGATAATAATGGTACCTTTGCTGATTTAGTCCAAAGTTTAAATAAAACTTATAACACAGCGAAAAAACGTCAACACTCAAAATCTGGTGCAAAGTAAACATAACAAGCCACTTAAAAGGACAAAAAACAGTTGGTTTTGCTCCTGCGTCGCTTATTTTAACCAACTATTTTTTGCCTCTTAGTGGGGCGTTATGACAGAAAGGATTCCGCCTAATGGTTCAAAATTTAGCTTTAATCTTTCTTTTATTCTTTGCCAGTTCTTCACTGGCTTTGGACAGTGAGGATATAAAGCAAGATAAATCTGTTAGTCTCGCAACGATTGCAGACAGCATCGCCATGCAATACCAGCAGATGGGCTGGTTTTCCGGCGCATTACTGATAACTAAAGATAATGAGGTGGAGTTTGCGTCATCTTATGGCTTTCAGAATGTCGAAGAAAAAATAAAGAACAGCATTCAAAGTCGCTTTAATCTTGGCTCAATCATGAAAGACTTTACCAAGGTCTTGATCTTGCAACAGGTTGAGGCTGGCAAATTAAAGTTAAGTGATAAACTAGTTAGCTTCGAGTTGGGGTTCAAACAACCTGATGCTGATAAAATCACGATTGAGCACCTACTAAATCATAGTGCAGGCTTTGCTGATATCTTTGTGGCCGAATATCGTCAGAATCAACTTGCATTTGATACTCTAAACAAGAAAATAAAGATATTGATAAATAACCCCCTTTTATATACACCTGGTACTGATCGAAAATATTCAAATTATGGGTATGTGGTATTAGGAGTGATTCTTGAGAAAGTAACTGGAAAGCCTTTCGAAGAACTACTCAAAAACAATATCTTCAATCGGGTTGAGATGTCTTCAACGACCTTCAGGCCGGTTAATTCTCATGAATATCAGTCAGTCCGATATACATTCCAGTACAATGGCAATTTGAGAAAGGTCGGTATTAATGAACACCCTAGTCCCGATGGCGGCATTGAATCGACTGTTGTGGATGTGCAACGATTTTATCGAGCGTTATTCTATAGCGATAAGTTATTGAAAAACTCAGACGCGATTAATCGCCACTTATTTGAAATGGACGGCTCCCACTGGGGCGCATATGGAGGTGGTCTAGGCGTCAGTGCAGCCGCGGAAGTAGATTTGGACACTGGCTATGAAATAGTTGTTCTGGCGAATACTGATCACTTAGTTGCAGAACGCATTTCTGGTCGAATACACTCTTACATCAAAAATGGTGAGTATCAACCAATTAGACAATTGGAAAAAAACTTTGCCTTTAAGTACTACCAATCAAAAGGAAAACAACAATTCTATAAACACTTCAAACAGGTTTACAACGACAATGGTTATAGTCGATTCATCGGAAGAACAATTAATGAAGTAGGAATGGAACTACTTAAAACAAAATCATGGACCGAGGCATTTGATATGTTCGAATATTTAGTTTCATTGTTTCCCAATGCACCGCAGGCCTACGACAGTTTGGCATTCGCCTATTTATCGAAAGGAGATAGCGAGACTGCGAAAAGTACTTTTAGCAAATCTTTAACTATTGATGGTAGTTTTAAAAGTGATTACGTGAGTGATAATTACGGTCATAACAGTACGCTCAAGTAAGGACAGGCTATCGCCAGCCTCTTAGCTTTGCGTTATGTTTCATGGAGGATTAAGTGAGCATCGGCCCCGATTACAAGTCTTATTCAATCGATGAACTTCTTGAAGCTCATGAAACGATAGATCGGAAAGCTTTTCCATTACAATTTAAAGTTTTAAATGACGAAATCACTTCTCGCTCAATTGCTTTAACTAAATCAGGGGTAGAGAGAGAGCAAAAGGGTGAAACGGTAGATGTGTATGTTCCAAATGAGGTTCCTATTTGGGAACAACTCAAAAATATCCTTCTGTCCATTGGAGTAATAGTATTTGGCGGCATCGGAGTTTTTGAAAATGATCTCGCGGTGAAAATTTGTCGCAGATGTGAAACTGTTTATCATCTTAAAGATGAGGCTGCATGGGTAATGTATGCATCTATGCTGCTCATGGCTGTGGGGCTTGTCTCAGAAGTGGTAGATCACTATGACAAAAGAAACAATGAGCATGTATACCACCGAATTTCCAATTTAACCATGTTACCGGGGTTAGTATTATTTGGACTTGCAATGTACTTGCATACACAATGAAACATAACAATTAAAACCAGTGTCCACTTTTATGGGTGAACTCTCTTGGGAAGTTATACATACGGAAGAAACATTAAGTTAAATGGATTACTCAAATAAGTGGTTAGTCGGCTTAGCCACATTACCAGCAACCGCTGTTTCAGTGACATTATTAGGCCAATTTGGTTTTTGGGGCTTACTTGCCTCTTTTGTAATTTTTATTGTGGTTACTAATATTTATCTTTCAGTCGTTGCTACCGCGGAAAAATCCCATAGGCTTATTAGGTTAAGCGCATTTTTTCTCGCACCATTCGCTTTCTTCGTAGTTGCAATGTATGTATAACAAACAAATTATGGCACTCGCTGCCGCTCGTTGAGACGCAGACACGTGCGCGGCTTCGCTATTTTCGCGCACGTGTCTGCGCCCCATATTTGGAAGTTAGCAATACAACAAACGGGGTTTCGCCAAATGAAGGGTCTACAAAAACTAGCTGGTATCGCAGCAATTTTCCAAGGGCTTATTTACATAGCAGCCTTTGTGTATTTTGGTGCTTTTTGGTCATATCCGGTTGATGGTAGTCCAGTCGAAAAAATGACTTACATGGCAGAAAATCAACTTCTATTTTCAATGTTCTATTTTCTAATGTACGTGGTGTTTGGCGTTTTTCTGGCCATACTCGTTATTGGTATGTATGAGAGGCTTAAACATAAAGTGAATCCCTTAATTACTATTGGATCTCTATTCGGGGGCATTTGGGTCGGTCTGGTGATCGCAAGTGGAATGATTTCGAATATCGGGCTTGATCATGCAATCAATCTGATGGATGCAAATCCAGAAAAAGCCCTTGATATGTGGATAATCGTTTCAGTGATAACAGAAAGTATAGGTGGTGGAAATGAATTAGTTGGCGGACTTTGGGTTCTATTGATTAGCGTAGCAGCTATACAAGAGGGCAGATTACCCCGGTCACTTAACTATCTCGGATATTTTGTAGGCATAGCGGGCATTGCAACGATTTATCCTGACAAACTATTTACTGAAATATTTGGCGTATCACAAATTGTTTGGTTTATTTGGTTGGGTATATGTTTACTAACCGAGGAAAATGCTAACAAATCAATCCAGCAGACCGCTAACGCGTCGGTTGATTGAGGCGTTAACCGACCGAATAAGACCATGCGACGAATTAGTATCAATCGACCTAAAGAAAAAGTACGCGGCATAAAGAGAAGGCTTGGCGTCTTGGATAAGTGGGCCGACTCTTTTGAAGGTTACTTCCCTTCAGAGTATGCCCAAGAAAAGTATTGGAATTGGAAGTTGCCTGTGCTTGACCGGTTAGTTGGTCCACCTACAACTCAAAATGGTTGGTTTAAAAACGCTTAGTATCAACTCCCAAGTGCAAAATTGATCATGCATCGTCATTCTTAATCTGCCGAGGAGTTTTGAACCCATACCGTTTACGCGGACGACTATTAAGTCGCTTCGCTCCAAAATTTAGCCCACGTGTTATTACCATTAAGCGGGGTGTTAGCATTACAAGGATTTGATGAAAGGTTATGGCTTCAAAAATTAGCGTTTTTTCTTTGCCCCTTATATTACTTACGATGTGTTCATGTTCTACATCGGCACCAATTGTTGTACATGAGCAATACGGTGAGATGAGTGCCAATAATGAACTGTTTCGCAAAGAAGCGAGTGATTGTGCGTTACAAGCTAGAGAAAGTGTTACTGGCACAACTTTAGACAAAAATTCACGTAAAGAAGATGTAACCGATGCAACCGTCCAGTTATTATCATTTTTTAGCGGTAATGCTTCATGTCTTAAATCTAAAGGTTGGTACATTAAAGAGTAATTGCTATAAGTCAATCAAGCGACTAAAGGCTAGCGGTTAACTAGCCTAAGCTTGCTCTCACATCTGCAATGGAAATGAAGAGTTTGTTTTCAGCGTCTTGAAATGCCTGAAAACCATAGCGTTCATAGAAATGTTTTGCTCCGTCTTTGGCATCAACAATAACAACTGGAAATGCAACGCTATCACTAGCGGCTAATAGCTTTGTGAGTGCGTCGATAAGCAGCCACTCACCAAAGCCTTTCCCTTTGTATCGGTCATCGACAGCAAGACGGGCAATCAGACCACCAGAAGTGGATGATTGATGCTTTTTTTGTAACTTATCAGGCAATGCCTGTAAGTCAATTGGTGTCATTGTTAGCGTGTAAAAGCCGATGACATATGAGTTGTCGCTATCATCTTCCAAAACAAACGTTCTGGTGTTGTCCTTCTTTGCTTGCTGACTCGCTATTACCTTTAAGTAATTAAAGATTAATTCGGCACGCTGCTATTGTGGCGAAGCAATTAGATCTACGCTTGGGTTTCTTCATCATATTGTAAATTATTGTCTTAGCCATAGTTTCTCCGAAAATTGTTGTTACACTATGATTAATAAGCCAAATTAAGCACAAAGTGGCGACATCACGGTGGAGCTATCCTCATGAAACACAATCATTTATTTTTAGTGTTACTTTTAAGTGGCGGCGTACTATCAGCTTGCCATCAGCCCGATACTGCGCAATGCGATATCATATCAGCGTCTGTAGAAGAGGCCGGTTTTAGTAAGTCGGTACAGGTAACATGTGACGACAGCTATGCTTATTTAACTTCTAGTACCTATCCTAGCCACGATATGATGAATGGCATTACGGGCACCAACGAACAAATTCCGGTACCCGCTTTAGATTATGCAGCACCCATAAAGCTTAAACCTACCAAAGCTGAATCATTAACTAGTATTGATGCTGCATTAGGTGTTGCCGTTAATGGCGTTCCTATATACGACTATTCATCTCAAGGCGAACTTGATTTATCACACTACAACGAAAACGTTGATACCGTTAAATTAGGCCAGTTAGACAATTGTGGTGGTCACGCAGGGCGGGGCGACGATTACCACTACCATGCGGCGCCTACTTGTATGATTGAAACCATGGCGAATCGTAAAAGTAACCCCATTATTGGATGGGCGTATGACGGGTATCCTATTTACGGAGACGATAATCCAGATGGTAGTAAAATAGAAAAGGACACACTGGATGACTGTAACGGTCAGGCTGATGATGTATTTGGTTATCGTTACCATACGTCAGAGGCGCCGCCTTATATCGTTCAATGTTTGGTTGGAAAAGTTGATGTAGGTGACTTACCAAGAGTAGCACCGCTTACCAGCACCGATAAAGATGGTTCTACAACAACACTGAATGCTATGCGAGATAACTTAACGCCTCCCAGAGATGGCGTTGAAAATTTAAAGCATACTGTGTCCGATACTGGTAAACGTTCTATGACCTATACCTTCCAAGGTCAGGATTATTTTGTTCATTACACGCCGAATTCTAGCAAATCAAACTGTTTCGATTTCGAACAAAAAACGGTAAGTAACGGTGGGATAGTAGAAACAGGTACGTTTTGTCGAAATACCGATTCAAAACAAAACCCAACCCAAAACCAAAGCCAAAATGAAGTACCAGGCAGAAGACAAGACAACTCTCCGCCACCGCCACCAAAAGGTGATAGAAAGCCACCTCGCCAAAACGACCCTAATAGTGCAAAAGTTAATAAAACGACACACACTACAATGGTGAACAAAAGCCATACTTTTAAACTTGAAGCATGGGCAGACAATTGGTTCGCGGCGTATCTTAACCAGCAACTTATTGTTGAAGATTCAGTACCTATTACCACCGAGCGTTCTTTCAACGCAGAAGAGGTTACATTTTCGGCCGATTACCCGCTCACTATCAATTTAGTTATTAAAGACTTTAAGCAAAACGATACTGGGCTTGAATATATTGGTACACCAAGGCAACAAATGGGAGATGGCGGCTTCATCATGCAGATTACCGATATTTCAACCAATGAAATGGTTGCGGTTAGTAATAGCGCCTGGCATTGCAAGGTGCTTCATGAAGCGCCATTAAATAAGCAGTGTGAAACTGAGTTAAACCCAACCGCTGGCAAAGCGCCTTGTGATTATACTAGTACCGAAGCACCTTCTGGGTGGAAAAAAGCAGGGTTTGATGTAAGTGAATGGCCAAATGTTACCGAATATAGCGCGGCAATGGTTAGCCCTAAAGATGGCTACAACCTTATAAGTTGGGATGCACGTGCGAAGTTAATTTGGGGCGACGATTTAGAAACCAGTAATACGCTTATTTGTAAATTTACGGTTGAGAAGCCGTGAGAAAGCGCATGATGACATTCTTGTTTTCTGTATCGTATTTACGCGCCTTGCTGAAGGGGGTGTTTGCATTTACTTGTTTGCTACTCTCTTTTGCAACAAATGCTCATGTGGTTGAAGAAACCACGGCGCAAGTTATATTGCGAGACGGACAAGTAGAAATACGGATGCAAACCGACAGAGCCCATTGGGTAGCAGCAGTAGGTGATAGCGCCGCATTTTTAGTCGGTGATATAGACAGCGTTATGCCGAAAGGGCTATCCATTAAAGCGCAAGATACCTTTTTTGCGTCGATTCTAAAAAAGCAAACGGTAATAAGGGTCAATAACCTTGAACAAGCTATTGATGGCATTACTGTAATAGAAAACGAGAACAGCCAAAAAATGACTGTGGTGATGTACGCCACCCATACGCTATCAAAGGTAGAAAGCATTGGGGTAAGCTTTCCACAAAGCTTGGGTAACATTCACAGCAGTTTCAGTAAACCTCAATATCGAACGATACCTGCAGGAAGTTACCGTAGCGTAACACTGAAATAGTATGGATTCTGTAACGGCAGAGAGGATAAAAACCAATGGCCGTGTTTAAAATTTCCCGCTGCTAATATTGCACACGCTAACTTCCACTTCTTTACAAACCTGTTATGTCATCAGTACAGTTTTGTCCCATTTTCTGGATACTTTCGTGACATCTTTCTTTCAGTATTGATAGGGCGTTAACACAAACCTATTTATTACTAAGGAAACATCATGAAGCGATTTAATAAAATTTCTGCAGCGGCATTGCTTGCGTTTGCAAGCCAACAAAGTTTCGCTGCTGATATAACAGTAGAAATTCAGAACTTAACTCACGGGTTGTACTTCACACCTATTGCCGCTGTGGCGCACACCGCTGATGCCAGCTTATTTGAAGTAGGCGAAGCTGCCAGCACTGAATTACAAATGATGGCCGAAGGCGGCAGCTTAGACGGTATCGCTACCATTGGTAGTGCTATCGGCGCAGACGTAATTGCTAATCCTGCAGGCGGGCTGTTAGCGCCTACCATGTCTACGTCAGCCGACTTAATGACAGCCGACGACAATGTTGTATTGTCGGTAGTAGCGATGATCCTTCCTTCTAACGATGGTTTTATCGGGTTAGATAACTGGGAAATTCCAACAGAAGCTGGCACTTATACGGTTTTCATTAATGCTTATGATGCGGGCACAGAAGCTAACGACGAATTACGTGGTAGCGGTGAACCAGGTATGGCGGGTATGCCAGTACCACCACCATTAGATCCATTACTTGGTAACGGCGGAACTGGTGTAGCAGGCGCAGATACTAACACTACCGTACATATTCACCGCGGAAACATTGGCGACGATTCGTTAACGGAAGGTGCAAGTGATGTAGACAACGCCGTTCATCGTTGGTTGAACCCAGTAGCTAAAGTAACAGTAACCGTACGATAAGGAGGCTGTTATGCAATATTTAGCCAAACATTATAAAAAAGCATTGGTACTTACGTTACCCTTTTTGCTTGCGGCGTGTGGTGATGACGATACCCGTGAAGTAATTGTAGAAGTAGAAGTGCCAGCTGAAATTCCCGATCCAGTGCCGGTATCGTACGACGTAACCGTAACTAATTTAACTAATGGTCAGCCAGTATCGCCGCCTGCGGTAGTGCTGCATAGCGAAGGTACGTTGTGGGAAGTAGGTGCTGTTGCATCGGTGGAACTAGAGCGTATTGCCGAAGTAGGCGATTCAGCCGACTTTTTAACATTAGGTGATGCAAGTGCTGGCGGCGTTGGCCCCATTACCCCAGGCGACTCACAAACAATTAGTGTCACCATTAACGATATCACCGACGCTAACCTGACTATTGCTGCCATGCTGGGAAATACCAACGATGCCTTTACCGGTATTAACAGTTGGAGCCTAGCCAACCTTGAAGTAGGCGCTACCTATACCTGTCTCTTATACACATCTCCGAGCCCACGAGACGCTACGCTATCTCG
>OJAY01000301.1_pt1 | contig 20234 bp, 9 predicted proteins | sample 1590331 | NCBI WGS metagenome assembly OJAY01 (sample SAMN05416835, study PRJEB24817) | seawater metagenome | isolation source: Sea water | place: Canada:Atlantic | collected 2013-07 | reverse complement strand
CTAGCCGAATGCCGCTCTACACCGACTGAGTCCCGGTGACCTTTGATAATTTAATAGATCAAATAGACACCCACCTTAATTTTTTCTGTTTGTCGATATGAAGCACCACGTGATAGTGATTACTCATGATGGCGTACGCTGCAATATTGATTGCGAACTTCTGAAGCAAAGCCAGCAACTTCTCTTCTAACCACCCGCGACGGTGTTCATAACTTTGACCCGAATATGAATCCGTACCGCAAAGAAACGCCCTGCGGACACAGCGAGATACGCAGTGATAGTAAGGCGTAGCATCGAGAGCGATCTGCTGTTTTCTTGGTTTTGGCATAGTGTTGATCCTTCAACGAAGATGCTCTGAGTCTAACATGGGTCAATTTATGATCAATCAGGATAAAGTACTAACGTGGGTGTCCTATTAGAATAATCAACGGCTCTGACCCTTAAATCTCAGAGGTTCCCTAGGAATAATAATATAAATAACCCACATATATAAAAAGACAGAAAACAAAAAAATCAATAAAATAAATCGCTCTTGAGAAACTAGAATCGTGATCTTTTTCGAGTAAATCACAAACTACTAGGGCTACCCCCCCCCTATTTCGATCGACATAAGTATCAACAAAAAAAATTTCAATACATATAGATAAAAACAAGGATGATAGTGTTTCCTTAATCCCGAAACCAGAGATAGATAATAAAATTGAAAAATTAATTATTACGAAAAGAGTTCGGTACCTATAACTTTTCGAATACAACTTAACAAAACCTGCAATTCTCTTTGACGACAGGATATAAATTAAATTCAATAAAACACTCATTCTTGTGGATCAAATTGATTGGCCGGTGTTATTTCTCGTGGCATCTGCGTAAAGTTTTTCATAGTATTCTCAAATATTTCTCCACCCAATAACTCAGTAGCATTTTTTTGCGTTATAGTTGGCGCCTCAACTTTATCTTGTAGTGCTTTAAGACCTACCTTGCTACCTAACTTGCCTGCAGCCTCCTCTATAATCACATTTGTTATATTATCTGAGTATAGACCTTTAATAGTTAAGCCAGCACCTTCCATAATAGTGCCCCCTACCCTAGTTGCTGGAAAAGGGATAACCTTTACAGCAGCACCCATAGTACTAAAATCATCGCCAAATTTTGCTTTGACAGCATCAAAATATTCTTTATTGTGATTGCCATGTGTTGACAAGTAAACAGTTTCACCATCAGGTGTTATATCTAAAGCTAATTCCATGTGCATATAAAATGCTTTCGCTTCCGCTTCTTGAGTGGGAACCGCTGCGATTTCATCCATCTGCGATGCTTTCAGGTTAAAGATAGTATTACCCACCTTCTGCTGATATTCCCTTACCCTACCACTCAAATCCACAAAAACAACCGGATTATTCCCAGTGTACTGATACAGATTACACTCAATAATACTCTCTAAGCACTTCTCCATTTCCACCGCAAACAATGGATCAGGAGAAATAAATCGAGTCGTCACCGGGTCGTAGTAGCGTGCTTCAAAATAATAAAGGCCGGAGCCATCCTGCTCTTTACCAGAGAAACTGTAGGTGCCTACTTTCTCGTAAGATTGCTGGCTATTCGCTTTCGCAGAGCCATAAGGCTGGTAGTTACTTGATTCTGTTATGTCGCCATCAACATTAGTTTCAAAGGCAACGCTACCAAGGTGGTTATTGTGAAGGAAGAAACGTTCACTGTTGATGCCACTTGCGCGGGCAATAATTTGCTCACGCGTGCTATATACCCAGTAGATTGCGTCGGGTGAAAGCTGTGTCAGTGTGTTTTGATCCTGCCCTTTTATCCAGGAATACCAACGATTTTCTGCCTGTTGGTACCACCAAATACGTTCAATAGCCGTGGCTGCAACAAACCTATCTATGTCGTTCTTATTGTTAAGGGTTTGGTCCATCGGCAAGCGAGTATGATTCCAACCCGCGCTGAGACGCTTGGCAAAACGTTCAAGGTTGTCGTCATCTGCATAACTTGCATCGGCGCGTACAACCCAAGCGAAAGGGTATTGTATATCTGGGTTGCTGGTTAATTTAATCCAGTACGCTTGATTTCCTCGCAGGCTCGTAAGGCTACCGCTGCGATCTTGATAGAGGGTGTAGCCTTTCGACTCTGCATCAAAATGCAACAGCTGACGGACTTCATTTCGAATACCCGCTGTCTTGGCTCCTTGACTATCCACTGCCTGAAGTTGGTTCCAGACGCTGCCTCCTTCTGGAGTACGCTTAAGAAATATCTGATTCCAGCCGGGATTCAGTGAATATTCATGGATTTGTGCCAGTGCCTGTGCAATCGGGGTTTGCAGTCGAGCGACACGCAGGTTACCGATGCTGATGTGCTTCTGGGCAATGTCGTCACGCACTTCATAGGTTTTATCAACATAGTAAGCCGTTTTATCGTTGGTCAGCTGCCCATTGCCATCCAATTTTTTACTGGTTTTCTGTAAGCGGCGACCTTTGTAATCGTAACGGTAATCTTCCTGTGCAAGTATGTCAGGATTTTCTACAGCTGATGATTCTGAGGTTTTCTGCCAACGAGTCAGGCGACCGAGCTGATCCCATTTGAAGCGATTACCGGCATAGTCTTCTGTACGTTGGCCAAGCGCGTTGTATTTCCAGAAACGACCGTCTGACGCACTGGTAATGGCATGCGGCCCGGGCATTGCGCCTTTCTGAGTCCGCCCCTCTCGTCCGGCTCCTGAGCCATAGGCCATATCTCCGAGTTGGTGCAGTGAGCTAATACCGCTCTGGTCATGATTTTTTGCAGTCATATTGCCAATGGCATCGTATTGGTAGCGCAATTGACCATAAGCCCCAGTCGCAGTCTTTAGCTGACTGATGGCATCATAGGTAAATGTTTGACTGTTACTTCCACTCAGCACGTTGTTGATGCCTAGCATATTTCCGCGAAGGTCGTAGCGGTAACTCAGAAGTGCCAACGTGTCATTGCCGTCGCTTTCCAGCTCCGTGAGCTGACCTTTGCTGTCGTAATCTCTGCTCTGCTCAGTGCCATTGGCATAATTGATGGCAGCAATCCTCCCATCTGGGTGGTAACTGACGTCAGTGATGATGTCTCCAATAGCTTTTAGGTTACCGCGTAGGTCGTATTTGTAATCGACATGATCACCATCTGGCCATATCTGCCGGCGCAGGCGATCTTGAGTATCGTACTGATAATGAAACTGATAGTTGATGTTATCCAGTTGTCTGGTTTTATGGATAAGATTACCGCGCAGATCATAATGATAGTGCTCACTATTCACGGGGCCGTTAGAGTTAGGATCATGCTCGTCAATCCATGTCAGTTTACCGAGGTAGCCTGTTTGTTGAATTGAACTCTGCGGACGATCATAGTGATACTGATAGAGCTCACGGTATTCGTTGTCCAGTATAAGCTTTAGACGTGCTGCCTGATCATAGCGATAGTATAGAGTTCGCCCTAGCTGGTCTGTCTTTTGGGTCAGGTTGCCACTGTTGTTGTAACGATATTGCGTGACTCCCTGATCAAGATCACTCTGCCATATTTTTTGGTCCAACCCGTTAAAACGTTGTTTTTTTATGTTGTCATAGGCATCAGTAATTTGAGTGAGCCTACCAATAGGATCGTACAAAAACTCGGATGTAAACCAAGACAACGAGCCATTAATATCCTGCTGCTGGGACAGTGTTAGTACTTTATCTTCTGCATTCAGCGTTTGCTTGCTCTGATACCCTAGAGCATCAGTAGTGATAACCTCTCGCGACAAATACTGATATTGAACAACAGAACGCCTACCTTGCTCATCCGCCGGTAGTACTTGCTTTAGAGGTCGCCCATGAGCATCAAGATAAAGGTCGGTTGAGATAAGGTCATCCGTTGGAAGAACGTAGGTAGGGAGGCTGGTCGTCCATGGGCGGAAGGTTTTTCGCTCTCGTCCTTGGTTGTCGAACCATTTACTGCCTGTTACCACATACCCCTGCTCATAACGTGTGTACGTTGCAAGCTCACGGCCAAGACCATCAATGTGCAGTTTTACTTCTTCGTTGCGACCATCGTCACGTGCCATTGTGGTATGCACATAACTGGTTGTGTCAGTGTTATTAGCCACCAGTCCTTCGTTTGCCGAAGAAAACATGTATTCATGTTGACGATAGGGGTCAATAAAGTGGTAACTGTAATTTATAGAAGGACTGTTTTCATAGGGTTTTTGGATACTGAGTAAGCGCCCAAAACTGTCATACGTCAGGGAGGTCTGTTCACCATTAAAGCCTGTATGTGAGGTCAAGACTCCAAGCCCGGTATCGTAGCCTGCCTTTATTCGAAGCGGTGTATTACCTATTCCATCAGCATATATCCACTCTTCTACCGGAAATGCTCCCCACGTCGAGTCCCAGACTAACTGACGACGGCGACCATCAGGATCGATGATCAGGATGGGATTGCCTACCTGATCATATTGAGTGCTTTGTTGTACGATCCAATCGTTATCGGATTTCCACTTTTCCAGTTTCGTTGGCAAGCCACGGCTGAGCTGCTGGAGTGAAAGGTTGTCATAATATGTTTTACTGCTTTGTAAGCGCTCACCATCACTGTCGGTTACCGTACTAGACGCCGGTAAATGAAATATGCCATTGGGGTGCACAGCGAACGTCGATTCGATTTTTTTATCATCTTGGAGATCACTTAGAAGACCATAATCATAGGTCTCCACAAGATTTCCCCAGTTGTCGTAGGTATGATCTTTACGGGATATTTCACCGCTATTTGTAAACTCATGATAGAAAATTGTTTCGGTACTTTTTTCTGGAAAAGACACCTCTTTACCCGACATTGATGCCACATCACTATCCATGGTATGGATTCGTTGAATTTTCCATCCTGTCTGGGAAGACTGAACCAACTGATTAGGCTGTGCTGACTCATGGCTAGCAAGGCCAACAGATCGATTTGTCTGCTCCAGCTTTACCGTTTTACCCTTAAGCGGAAGTTCTTCCGTGGTGCCATCCAGTTCACGTTCATCAATTAAACCGTCGCCATCATTATCTTGGCCATCGGGTGCTCCAGTATAAAAAAAGTGTCTACTGATTTGAGTCGCTTCGTCCGTATCACCAAGTGTCTGAACTTCAGCAAAAGCAAAACCTCGAAACTGTTTACGGTAGGGGTCGTAGTAGGCGTCGCGATATTTATAGGTCTGCACAATAGTGTCAGTGTCACCACTGCCAGTAGTATCTATTGGCAATAGATAGGTACGCTGACTGACTATCTGCTGAGCCAGCGGACTGGAGGTTGTCCACGGCATACCGTTAACATTTGCCTCTGCCTGCATAGCGCCCATGCTTTGATAATCAAGACGAGTTCTAAGCCCCATGCCGTTATCAATTGTTCTTAATATATTGGCTTTCTGATCACCCGAAACATCAAGATATTGAGGAACCTGATCGCTACTGACACTGACCCAGATAAAGTCTTGTGTGCCATTGCCGTTAATGTCGCCACTCATTAGGGCTGTGTCATTGGCACTATATGATGGCGCTTGTAAGGCTTGCTCTTCTGACCACGACGCACCATTAGAGGAAAATTTTTGTAACCAGAAACGTACTTGCCCAGGATGCTGATAAACGAGATCCGCTAAACCATCACCGTTGACATCCTGCAAGGTGAACTTACTGTCTATCAACCCGCTGAGTTCAGGGCCATTAAGAACGGCAACAGGTTCAGCAAACCCGAGTAAGCCAGTGCCAGGCCAGTATTGAACAAACAAAGAACCGTTAACATTCCTCAACCAAACGGCGTCTTTAATGCGATCACCGTTTACATCCTCAAATTTAACCGAGCTATTCGCTAGATTAATATCTACAGGAAGACGGGTCTGGATACTGCCACTACACACCCAATTTGGCAGGTCTATGACACCATTGCCGTTTAGGTCAATATCTTCAGCAGAAGGAAAATTATCAAATGGAGCGAGGTCTTGGTCGTAAGTGTTACCACCATATGCTCCAGAAACTGACTGAGAAGCACCATTCAGGCAATAGCGCCAATACCGACCACTACCGCTAACAATGTCTATACGAGAATCATTATTTACATCTGCAAACTGTACGCCTTCAGTACCCGGAACAATGGTTGCTGGCACTGGATAAGCAACTCCGGGGGAGAACTCGCCGTTGCCACGGTTACGGTAATAAATCCAACGCTCACTGCTCGTTCTATGTAAAAAATCAGCGGCACCATCACCATCGAGGTCGATAATATGAACCGCAGGGTCATCCATGGGAGCTACTGGCGCATGGTTAAGCGAGACAGCCGGAGAAAATTGAATATGACTTCCACCGTCGACATAGCCCATATTACGTGCAAACTGATATTGCCCTGACTTCCAGAAAAGCCAGTCGGGAAGTGCATCGCCAGTCACATCGGTAAATGAGGCTTGCTGGCCAATGACATTCACACCTGCTGTCAGCCCCTGAAGTTCAGCCAGACGTTTTTCATCAAGCGCGCCATTGCGATTGATATCGATATCTTCAGGGCCAGGGAAATTTCCGAGTGGCTCTAGGTCCTTATCCTGAGAATAAATATGCGTATATTCAAACCGAATAGGAGGTAATGAGACAGATTCATTGGCATTCCAACGGGTGACCTTTGATAGCAGGCTCAGCCCGGAGTTTAGCGCTTCGCTGCTACGGTCGGCGTGGAGTTCGTTGATTTCATAATCAAGGCTATAGCTCCATAAAAGACGTGGCCCGTGATAAACAGAGACTTTAGTAAGACGCTGCTCTGTTTGAATACGAAAGCCTTGCGACAAGGAATAGAAACTATCGTCACGATCTTCATACTCAAATACCACTCTATTCTCAGCCCCTCCCGGTGTACCGTAAGCAACAGACTTAAGATAGATTTTACCGTTGGTTGCGGAAGGTCGTGTATAGCTGTAGCGAGTTTGCTGGCCTTTAGCATCGGTACTGCGAATAAGATACCAACGGAACGTACCATTGAACTCTGCAAAAGCAGGCCCCTCAGATCCAACAATGGACTCAGAGCCTTCATCAAATTCAGATCCAAAATAGTGCGTATTTCCAGACTTATCGTTTATGACAAATCCATTATCGGATTTAATAGCACGTACGAAACCATTCTGAAGAGAGGGCGCGTAGGTACCATCGGTTAACGGAACCAGTGTTTCGCCCTGATATGACAGTACATCATTATCAGAGTACGAGGGCTGTCCGTTTTCAAGTGATCGCTCAATCGTTGGAATCGAAAGCTTCCACCCTAAGCCCGCAACGCCAGCCGAAAATCCAGAGCTGTAATTTAGTGCGAGTGAAGGAGTGTGCCCAGCCGGCCCCGCTGGCAAAGCAAAATTGACCGAATAGCTTGCGCCACCTGTGTTTAAGCTTGGCTCAAAGGCCTCGCCCAACCCTTCTAGGCTACCAGGGCCTGAAGGGAGGGATATGTGCGAGGTCTTTACCGCCTCGTCTGAAAAAACTCGACATACAGATATTAAAGCGAAAAGAAGAAATACAGGAAATCTCATATTCTAAATTGTACCAACAGATATCCACTCTATATCGCGAGATTCGTTACCATAGGGGTTAGTCAACCGTATTTGGCATCGGCTCAGCTTAGTTGCAACCGCAGGATCTGGATTATCAAGATCAGAACTTGAGAAGGAAGCTGTCACCACGAAAGAGCTTGTACTGTTGTAGCATTGAATACTTTGAGATACATGTGTGTTTCTCGCTACACCCGCCCTACGGCCCCACTGAATCATAAAGCTACCAATTTTAAAATAATCATAAGTGTTGTTTATATTAGTGGACAACCCGGTAGTTACCCGAGTATCAGAAGGTAGTCTTGATTTAGATATAGTACCTGCATTCAAATTGGATGCGTTACGAAAGAACGAATTATCCAGACCGTCTAATTTATCTGAATCAACAGCCTTTCCGTTACTCCTCAAGAATAGAGAAGAATCAAGACCATCAAGTTTATCTGCATCTTTTGCCTTGCTTCCCGTGAACTTCCCTTCAACAGTAGAAGCCCTTGAACTCAATGACGAGACATCAGACTGCTTACCGTAATAGCCAGGGTTTTGACCTCCTAACTTTTGTGAATTTATGGATTCGTTGGCAAAATTTCCAGTAAATTTATTAGCTATGTCTAGATTAAGATCACTAGTAGCCTGATCTACATATGATTCTAAAGCATAATCAGAAGCATCAATTGCACCTAGTTTATTTGCATCCGCCGCTAGATCTGACGTATCGGAATGCGTTGAATGATTTGCATGGTTCGCTGTGTAGGCATGAAAAGACGGAACCAACTGGCTGCGCGGAAACATTTCCGCCCCACCGTTAATAGAAATCCCAAGATATTTTTTTTCAGAAAAACTCACCCGGGTTTTCTCTTCGCCATAGAATGGCTCTTGAGTCGCATAATTACTCTCATCCATCGGCTCGATAGCGCCCAGTAAGACATTCACATAGCCGTGAATAACACTTACTTGAGAGTGATTCTCTGTCCAGAGAGCCGTCCCCCCGGTAGGCGTGTCATACACGTAGAAAGTAAGATCATAAACTCCATCGGGTACGACACCATCATTACTGCCATGAAGACGTCCCTGAAATGGTACCAAACGTACAATTTCATTGGCTGCCATCACTCTTTCAGAATGCAATGAGATGAATAACATTCCAACCACCATTGCTGTTCCTAGTACAAAGCTATTCATATAGCGATTCATTTTTTTCTCCCAATGATGAAAGCTAACAAGTAACGAGAGCTATCAATTAAAATTATTAATTAAAAAACTGTATATCTTTAGGTTTGCCGTAGCTGTACTCGATATCAACTTCAATATCACTCAAATATTCAAGCTTTAAATGACGATTATTAAAGCGATTATTTTTTATTCTCAATGCCCAAGTACTCACCGCAGGGCTATGGCTAGCGAGCTGAGTGTTCGGCTCTGACTGTGGACTTGAATACCCATCAATCGTTGTGTCTACCGTGGCGATAAATGGTGATTTCTCGATAGTCCGACCTTGCTGCAAGGTGTAAGAAAGAATGTCATCCCGATCAGAACCTTCCGCGAAAAAGGTTCGAACGAACGCCCGATCAAGCAGAACAAGGTCAACCAATGCCGGACCTGTCGCAGTTCCACCACGCACTGATTTTGCGGCAGTACTTACTAGGTTGAGCTTGATGGATTCCACTTTAATATTCGGGTGGTCAGGAAATAAACGCTCATCGGTAATATCTAAACTAAATGGAAACTGAAGATCCTTATTGTCCGGGTTATCCCCCTTCACTCGGTTATCTTCAATAAAAGATCGAAATTTCGCCTCAGCAACTGACGCGGTATAATCTCCATATCCAAGAATATCATCCCTCATGGAAAATCTAACTCGAGAGACATTACGCTCTGGGTAACGCAGCTGTCGCATTTTAACATCCCACGCCTGCAATCCATCTAAATAGTCATCCAAACTCGGACTAAACAATGAAGCAAACTGAGCGGAAAAAACTGATTCAGCACGAACAAAGGGATCAAAAGAGACGCTCAGCGGCTCAGGTAAACCACCATCCAGCCGCAGTACTGGATTGTTATATTTTTCTGACCACTGATATTCAAGTGCTTTGGCCGCGTAGTACGACAACTCAAGTGCCGTTTCGAAAGTATCTTCCGCGGCTTGCTCTGCACGGGATGCTTCCATTCGGTAGGCTGGATTATTAAAATAGGCTTCAGCAAAATCTTCTTGAGCAACGATATAGTTAGCCAAGATACGTTCAAACTGATCAAACTGAGTCTCGATAACCGCCTGTTGGCGTTGTTTAGCAAGCTGAGCTTGCTCCATAGAGACGTTCAGCGTTGCTAGCTCCAGCATTAGATTTTTAACAGTGAATGAACTATTTACTCCCTCCAGTGACGACTGTTTAATATCTTGTAATAACGATAACGCAGATTGCCCCTTGGCCAGAGTTTCAATATTGGGATTGCGAGACTCGCCTGACGATGTTCCCCAAGATTCGCCTTTACTTTCACCGTTACTTACACCAGTCGATTGACCATAAGAAAATCCCACTGATTTAGAAAACGATGCAGTACCACCAGAATAACCAGCCGATGTACCATCACTAATACCAATAGATGAACCACTACTGGTACCAGAAGATGTGCCACGAGACGTTCCAGTGGACGTCCCAGTCGATACGTTGCAACATGACGCCATTGTATTTGCATACTGCAAGGCACTGATTTTTTTACCACTTTGTAGCACGATATTTACAACTTGATTTGATCGCTTTAACTCATTGACAATACGCTGAAGCGCATTTGCATACTGCGTACTAATCTGAGCAATCTGTAATTCGGCTTCCTGTAAGGCAATGACCTGTATCCCCATCTGCCCTTTCTGCTCGAAAAATACTGACTCGTACACCGCATCTTTATACCCTTGACGATCTGACTTGGTTTTCAAGTCATATGCCGAAGAAGATACCCCGCTTAATTCGACAAGTTGATCAATGTATAAATTTGTTTGAGTTCTTAATTCCGACCTAAGCGTTGTCTGATCGACTTCAAAAGTACGCTGACTACTTCGAGCTAAACTTTCAGCCTGCACTGCATCATTAACACGAGCACGGGCAAGTTGAAGAAAATTTTCAACCCGCTGATAAGGGACAAAATCCCCCGCTAAAAGTAGTGGGTTAAAGCCACTGTTGATATCCTGATATAAACGATCTGCATCATTCAGCTGACGTTTAATCTGGTAGCCATTGTTATCTTCAAATTCGTCAGCTGTTTGCTTAGAGGCGAGCAAAACAGACTGTAGATAAATATGACTGCTCGATTTTTTTGCTCGTTTAGCCGCATCAATACGACCCGCCTGATTTTTGATGCCGTCAAGATTAAAGTCGAGATCTTCAACACTAGGGAAGTTTCTGTATGGAGGGTTATCAACATCTTGTACATTGTCTTTATAAAAAAGATATTTTGCTTCACTGTTAGCGGCCATGCCATAACGGTTTAAAAGTTCTGCATAGCGCATGTATTCATTCGGCACTTTAGGGCCAGAACTATTTTCAACCATAAAAGGAAAACGTTCGGTCGGGTTATCAGATTTAAGTCTGAATTGATCACCATATTCAACAAAATATGGCGCCAAAGCGGCTAGACCACTTCTCATTTCCGAAACACTATCATTTAAGTATTCGATCTGCGTTTTTGAATCATCTTCGTCAGTTTTAAACCTAGAGCGAAGACCGCTGATCATTAGATCATTACCTTTTAAAAGCTTCCCTTCGGCGAGATAATTCAAACTTTCCTGAAGGCCCCAGGTCGCCACTTCGGCATTAAAACCCGTTAAAGACTCATCTCTAACATAACCTTTAAAGGCTTCAGCAGCGATTTCGAAATAACCCGCATGAGTAAGAGGATTGCCATATTGATCCACCTCAATACAGCCATTTCCTGGCGCCTGTTCGTAGCTTTCGATCAGCTCACTGTAAGTTTTCCCTACGCCTCGAATTTCCTCGCCACCAAACCATACCTGCTTGTAGCGCTCACCACATGCTAATAAATTCCATGCCGCCGTCAGGCCTGCATGAGCAGGTACCGGAACTCGACTTCTCTCTGAAGCACCTGCTATTGAAAATAAAAATATCATTATTAAGAAAACAATTTTTTTATAAAGCATCAGTCTGTTTCCTTATTATCATCTTTTTGAGCACTCTGAATCCCTGTATCGAGTCGAAAACCGCCACCGTATGCGGACAAACCATGTATTAGCTGGCCAGTCGATACATAAACACGGAAGTGATTAGAGGTTTTTCCAACCGGCGCATCAAATCCGCTAGGAAGAAACGAATACTGACCAGGGTTAACTGGATTTTCATTAATCATATTCGACGCGTTAGTTTCTGTAGCGGGGTCAATTTCAGCTGTGAAACTGTCGCTATCTTCAATTCCCTGAGTATTAACTAGAGGAGGACGATTAATATCAAACGTCGCGGTATCCATTGCATTTAAAGAAGTCGTTCCAGCACCAGCATAAGTACTGATTGCTCCAAAATGCACATTATTAGTTGGCATATACTGGAGAATTATGTCACCCGTTTTGTAACTCAGGGTTTCTTGCTGACTTGTCAGATTATTAGTCACCTGACTATCAAGATTAATATAGTAAGAGCCAGCGAAATCACTTCGCCCTGGAAACGAGTTATTCCAAGTAGATGCTGTTGATCCACTTTTTGATGCAACTAAGATACTAGAGTCGAATCTCGACCCATGATTTTCGCCGGTAGGGATATAGGCCGTCATCCCCATATCATTAGTAGCGGAATGCTTTTCACATTGAGGTCCGTAAACGTATATATACCCTTCTGAATTAATATTATAGGTATTATTAAATACGAACCAAGCATCACAATGAAAATCCTGAAAATCAGACGTCGCTTCATATGTAGCTTCAACTCGATACCAACCATTTGCCAGAGGTGTAGACCTCACATTAGCCGTGCCAGAATCTACAGCGGTAATAATATCTACCAAGTATGCCCCCTTGTAAGAGGAACCATCTGCAAAACGAAATCTAAATTGAGAAGTCGAGCCGGGCTTTAAGAATACAGAAAGTGTAACTAATTCACCTTGAGCCACATTAAAAGCACCTTGCCCATGTTTTGAGGAGTCAAAAATAATACCTCTCTGCCCATTCCCAGCGTGAGTTGCCTTAATCGCTGAGTTTCCACCTCGTGGATCAAGGGTATCGTCCGTATATTCCAAACTTATATTACTCGAACGATACCACTGCGAGTGGTCTTCAGAATAAGAAAAATAATTCATATCCACATCTGAACCGTCGAAGCCATTGCTTTCCAGCAGAGATACACTTTCCTGTGAGAAAAACTGTCCTAAATGCCAAGTACCAGAAAAAGGAACATACGAACCAAGAACTTGAGTTTGTACTCCACTGTTCACAAGCCCCCACCCAGCATTGTCGCCGCCAGACCAGTCGAAGTTTCCAGCCCAGGTATCCATCGCTATAGGTTTAAAGGACTCTAAAGGAGCGCCATTGCGATCAAGCCGTGCTAAAAAGAGGGTTATTGTGTTACTGCCTTGTAGCTCAACAACCAAGCCATAACGAGTGTTATCCTTAAATACGTCATTTACGGTCAGGTCAATATCGTTGCCCGTGCCTATTGACACCATCAAATCGGTAGCATTCTGAAATATTACCAACCCAACTCCACTACCTCCGGTCTCAAACATAACTTGATTGCTTAATACGGTTGTATCTACAGTAAGGTCAAAATAAAACATAGCCGGCTGTAGAGAGTATGAATCTAAATTTTGATCTGATTTAACCTCGTAAGAACTTTTATCGGGCGATAAAGACTTAAGTTTCTCATAGTCGATAAGATTTACTGAATCCATCAAGTAGCCATCTTGAGGGGCTCTAGTCCATGCATTAACGTGTTTATAAAGCGCCCAGTCACGGGATATCAGAGATGAATCAAGCGATGGATAATCAGTTACATCAATTGATCGTACTGACAAAATATTTTCTGGCTTACTTGGCAAAAAGGCATTTACTGGAGAGGTTACTACTTTCATTTCACCAGGTACGGTAGCTACTTGAGGATTAAGCTCCAATAACTGTACTGCAGTTAATTCAACTTGATAGTCAGATTCTAGACTACATGCCTCGGTATCATTGCTGTAGCAACCAACAATATTGACTTCGGTAAAGCTAACTTCGTAACCTAATTGCACAACCGTAATTTTATAATTACAAGGTATAAGGCCATCAAAAGAAAAATCGCCTGTTACTGCGTCTGATGTCGTGGTAATAGACACACCGCAACCGGTTAACTGAAGTCGCACACCACTTTCAGTCGTCCCATTGATGCTGTATACATTGGCTCCCTTAATATCAAGTTCCCACCCTAAGAGCCTTCCTATTGATTCAGAAGTATTAGTAATTCGAAGCATCCAATCTCCGGCCGCCAATTGCCCTTCATATACTGCAAGCGATTCAACGGTCGTATCGTACTCGTCAAAATTCAAAGAACTGAGCGATCGATTCTGGTATTCATGAAGAATGACATATGTACGCCTAATTTCTATGCCAGCGCCATTCTCAACCTTATGTTCTGGCCCCACCAATTCAATTTTAAGACTCTCTGGATCGACATGCTCAATATCAACCAAAGCCTGAATGTCAGTAATAGAGATAGGATCAGTAATTGAGGTCGTAAATTCAGATACACCACCATTTTCATGAGATGAAACGATATCGCCGTTCACATCATCACTGATTCGGTTATCTTGCTTTCTCGGTTTGGAAGATATTCTTGTTGCTACAAACTCGCCCTTTAAAAGAACAGGGTCTTCAAATAGTCCATAAATATTTTCAGAATACTCTCCCTTCAAATCGAGAGGAGAAAGCCCATCTCGCCCATCACTCCTTTGACCAATAAGCGTGAATTCACGTCTCACATCGCTGGAATAAGGGTTGTGTTCATGTCCTTCTGGGAGATTTAACTGCCCGAGTAACTGGAAGTTATTTTCAGGATTACCAACATATGTGCCACTTAAATAAGTTGTTTCAGGAATCAAAAGCGATCGTTCTTCATCCATAAACGCCTTAACACCCGCCCCATCTCTAGCAAAGCTAATAAAGTATTTGGGATTGTGAAGATCTGCGTCTTTAGCGTTCACAGAGTCAAGCCTAACAGTTACCTCATAGTCTCCAACTATATCGGCGACCTCAAGAATAACGTCTATTCGCTTTTCAGGCACATCACCGTTAGACCTAAGCACTATCTGAGTACTATAATTATCACTTGGGGCCATACCGACACGATTAGCAACCATTACTAATTCGCCATTAATGTCGGATACGTTGCCAAATACATTATCAGTAAGAACGGGGTTTCCGTCTTCATCAAATGCTTCGAATAAGAGCCATTTTACCGCTGGTTCGATAGTCGCAGTCCAGCTTAGAACACCATTACCTGTATTCGTAATGGACATTCTCTGACGGTTAAGAAAATCACCAAAAGCGACGGTATTCTGAGTATTTGGAAAATCAAAATACCCATCACCATTCCAGTCTATATCGCCTGGACTAACATTATCCCAGAAGGTTTTTTGCCCATATTTACTATGATTAAGTAGCGGTTCAATATCGACATCAGCCGGGAGAAATGTGCCCAGTGAAGGTACCAGACTGGTCTGTTCAGTAACATACGCCCAGTATCCATTGCCAGTCTCGACTTGAAGGAATTGTTCTTCTATAACAACACCTGAACCGCCAGACTTTCTTACAACTTTAAATCCACTACTGTTAAGGTCGTAAGACCATAGCTCGAGAAATGGCACACCAGCAAGAGCTTGCTCATAGGGCATATCACTGTCTCCGGTAGCCCCTATCAAGTTCCAGCCAGGGTAGAGAGTTTGACCACCAGGAGTAATACCGCCAGACTCAACTGCAAGGTTAAATCCACTATCTGTATATACCCAATATCCCTGACCAGTTTTAAGTTCGGAGATATCTGAAATTGCACCTATAGAGTCCTGAGGCCACCGAGACCATTTCTTGCTTTCATTGTCGAAAGTCCAAACCCAAGTTAAACTTCCATCATTGGCTGCATCACCAAATACCGACTCAACCGTCGCGTTCTCCGGCAACCGCGGAAAGCTTACGAGTTGCCAGCCAGTATCTCTGAAGCTTAATTCATACGCTGAAGACATTACTGACAGCATAGACAACACGAGAACGATCAAAATATTGTTTAATAACTTCATGCTACCTCTCATTGAACAGGAAATCCTGGAGGACCGAACTGCTGAACCTCGTCCTTGTTATCTTTAAGCTGCTTAACTCGATTTTCATAAAGCTTAACTTCAACATTAGACTTTAATTTTTCTAGGTAGCGCTCATACATTTCGGTTTTGCGAGTGGTCAATAATTGCGTTTTAATATCAGATTCAACATCCGAAAAATCAGTAATAAATTCAGATCTTTCGTCAATCTTACGTACGAGATAGCTCTTTCCTGCCACGTCCTCTAAAAGCAACGACTCTCCAACTTTCAGGTGTACACCTTCTTTGATAACTTTATTAGGTATACCCGCAATTCGAGTTTCAACATTTGTCCAAGAAAGCTTACCACCTCTATTTCTTGTGCCTTCGTGCGTAGAGTCTAGAGCATACTGACCAAATCCATCTTCAGCAGAAACATATTTAGATGACGAAAGAATCTGTTTTAAAGTGTGCGTATATTTACGATCAAGATCCTTTCTTCTTTCCACAATCGCCAGTCTGAACATCGGCATGCGAGTATAAGACGACAAGTTTTCACGATAGTAAATTTCAGCTTCAGGATTTGTTACAGTTACGCTTTCAGCTGCTTTTTTTTCTAAGTATTTCCTATATTTATATGCAATTAATTTTCTTATATTTACTTTCAGTTCAGGGTCATCTAAAAAACCAGCAGCCTTGGCCTCATTAGCTAAAACCTCCTCTTCAATCATTTTTTCAAGGAGACTTAACTTCGATTTTTGGGTGATAGGTGCAGAACTACCAAAAGCAGCAAGATAATCGAGTTCACCGAGTGAAATCACACTATTCCCAACCTCAGCAACAACAGTATCGTTTTGGGTAGACCCATGATAACTAGAATCAATTTCTACTTGATTATCGGAGCAGCCGGAAAGAAAAATTATTAATAATAGGTATAAATAAATACGAAATGTCATACTATTTCTCTGAACTTATTACGTGAGTCCTAGATACCGTCAGGCCTTCAGAGGTGGTCAAATTAACAACAACGGTCCCGCTATCCACAACCTCCCTTGCTGATATCTCAAGTACTACATTCGCAACACCACTTGTCGGGTATAACAGTGTGTTCTTAGGAGTAATACTCAGCTGGGAGTTTTCAGCCGTCTCGACTGATAAGTATGCAACGTCATCACTGCTTAATGACGTTACCTCAACCGATATACGTGCAGGCCTCCCATCAGGAAAACTTTCATCACCCACCAACACCAACTGAGGAACTAAAGCAGCCCCCTGATTTTGATCCGACTGCGGTGGTAGAGAGGACTGCTCATCAGCACCATCATTACCATCAGTCAAACCCGAGCCCGCTTCTCCGCACCCAAATAATGCAGCTGCCGCCAGAATAACGAATACAGCTCTCATTTACTTATGCTCCCAATAATATAATTTGCCATCAGAATGCAGAGATATAAATCCGCCTTCAATTAAGTCAATCTTACGAACAAATTGATTCGGCGCAGCAACCCTACCGATAAACCCGCCACTGGATGAGTCGTACCAATCTATTACTCCCGATCGTCTACCCACATATATTTCAGCACCTGTGGACTTCATTGACGACACATCAATATCAGATACGAGATTACGTGTAGTAAAATTATTTAAATCAAGAGCATATATACCCTGACCACTAAAGCTATTCGCGACGAGAAGCTCAGAACCCACTTTTTCAGAAATGACTTGCATGCAGCATTTACCGCTTCCGGTTACACTGTAGATTGCGCGATTATTAGCTACATCCCAAACAAACAGGATTCGCTCAGGAGAAGATGACTGTATATATAGAAAGTCACCTTTCACATACATACTAGTAAGAATCCCGTCATATACTTTCCATGAATTCACATAAGTCAAAGACTGAAGATTCCAATGAAATATGCTCCCATCAGAGTGAAGTGTATATAAGTTCACTCCATCGCTTGCCATATCCGTAACCGAGGAGTTACTGCGATCAAAAGTAATAAGCCTACGCGACGCGCTGTAATCCCAAACTTCAACAACGCCACCAACTGTCCCAACGGCAAGCATTGAATCAATACGTAATAGCTTACTTACACCATTACCATCAGACACTTCTAGGGTTCTATTCTCCGCAACTTTCCTACCACTCAAAACCTTCACAGACTTCGAGTTGACAGAAGAGGCAACAATATCATCTCCAAAAACCACTAAATCAGAAGCACCTGAATCAAAGACAGCCGCACTAGCTACTACCGTTGCCTGACTAGAAATAACAGAGGAATTATCATTAGGATCAGTGCCATCAACATATTCTAAATATGCTGAAACACCATCATTATCGTTATCAGAATTCGCATCGGTAGCATCCATAGGATTTAAAGCATGCGTCAATTCAAACGAATCGTTCATGCCATCACCATCAGCATCCTCGCTTCCACTATGACTTCCATCAGCAGCATAGGGAATACCATCACCGTCGTAATCTAATTCACCATTGGGCAAGGGAATATCCGAATCAAACATATCTGGATCGCGATAATCAGGTATTCCATCACCGTCTGAATCTAGGTCATACATTACTCCTCGCGCAAAAACAAAAAGCCCGGATTCACCATCATGGAGCAACACATCAGTGTATTCATCATTCCCAAAAAAACTTCCATAAACATATGGATCAAGATGAGATCCACTATAAAAAGAATCTCCTGCAGGAATGAGGCTCACTTGACCATTAAGGTACTCCGATATAGTTGGCTGCATATCATCGAATTTTGAATAGCTGTTATAGGATAAATTTAAATAGTGATATTTATCTTCACCTCGCAGCATAATATCCACATCACTATCATATCCTGCCTCTTTAATATTAGGCACCACCCGCACATGAGAATTTGATATTAAGGAATTAGCAGTATGAAGCTGAGGTTCTTGAAAATTAAAGTTGATACCATCCCACCCCCCTTTCATTAATGCGACCGTGTTTTCTGGTTGCATATTATCGAGAAGTAGGTCTACACCAGTAGCAATCAGATCAGGAACTCCATCGCCACTTACGTCAGCAATATCCAGCATTCCTGCAATCCCCGACACCTGTATGGAAAACCATAAATCATCTCCAAATGGCTGCCCAGTAGGGCTACGTTCATAGACGTAAACCGTTTCAGTGGTTCGGCTATATGCCCATAATTCTTCCGAGGCCACACCATCAAAATTTGCAAAACCAACCAGTACATCACCACTTACGGGCAAAGAAAATAAATTTATAGCTGAGGGAGTTTTAAATACCAAATCTGCAACCTGAACCATGACAAATACCTGACCACCTGAGGTCGAGATCATCAGATCGAATAGCTCATCATCATCCCACATTATAGGGAGAATACTCTTCGCCAGACCATAAAGTGCAGCATCCCAAATAAGCTCACTTCCGTCCTCGATGGTTGGAAAAATATAAGCACCCTCTTGTGTATCTATGGATGCGTACTTACCAAATGGCGCATACTGAGCGGGAAAATCAGTATCATCTGCTGGGGATGACGCCAATAAATACTCATCTGTATTTGAATAACCATCACCATCATAATCACTTTCTGGATCATAAGTGCCGGTGTAATATTCCTGTCCATTAGGAATCCCATCGCCATCAAGGTCACCCGAGCCATAAAGTACTGGATCATTCGGGTTTTCAGGATCAGTACCAGATGCAACTTCATCACTATCACTAATACCATCCCCATCGGAGTCAAACCCAACAGGCATTGAAAGGTCGACTTCGACTGACACACCACGATCAGAAACAATCAGATTAGATACCAACTGACCAGACACACTTAAACCGAGCACATCGCCCACTCGAACACTACTTGAGGAACGAGCCCCCACGTCTGCTTCAATTGGAATCTCAAGTGAATAACGATAATTAGTAGAAGCATCAAGTGTAAATTCAGATACTATGTCACCCGAGTATGACGCTGAAACCACTACACCTTCATTACGTATTTGAGTACCTGCAGACTCAACGACTCCGAATACAATAAAAGAAGGCTCTGGCACACTAGCAAACGAATGGAAACAAAAAAATACAACAGGGAGGAGTGTTAATACGCGAACCATATATCTACCTTTATCTATACTAATATTCAGTAATGCTAAGGAAGATTGATGTAAGCAAGACTCTTCCGTAAGCCCACAGAGATATTACCTAAAACAACATAAATTTACAATTTGTTCACAAAAAAAAACATTCAAGCAGTAACGTAGTAACTCGGACTTGATCTAGCAGTTACTCATTTTTCAAGCATAAGTGTCGATCTAGTCTGAACTAAGACACATCCTTTCATCCCTAGAGTAAAAGCCGCTGATATGTAGTGGCACACTAATTCCGGTCGCGTAATAGGAGGTGCTAAAATGCCCTCAT
>OJAY01000297.1_pt1 | contig 20325 bp, 14 predicted proteins | sample 1590331 | NCBI WGS metagenome assembly OJAY01 (sample SAMN05416835, study PRJEB24817) | seawater metagenome | isolation source: Sea water | place: Canada:Atlantic | collected 2013-07 | reverse complement strand
ATTTTTTGGCCGCCACGACTAAATAGGGATTTCTGCTGTTTTTTTACTTTTCTAACTGAGACGCCTTGTTTACGAAGTTGCATTTTGGCTTCTTTAAGGTTGGCAGCCGATATCTCACCTTTGCGGCTGTTACCTCGCCCATCTTTACCTTGCCATTCGTAAACTATTGCAGCCTTCACAGATACCCTTCCTCATATAAAAAAGGGAAGTGCACCTGCACTTCCCTTAGATGAAACGATCGCTCGTTAGCACACTCCAGCAGCTACACAAGTACCTGTTTTTGCCCATGTGATTGGCGCAACAATTCCGCTAGGGGTAAGAATGTAGGTATAGCTATCAACTTCAGTTGTGCCCTTAGCTGTAATAACACCATTTTCAATCTTAACTTCTAAAACGCGGCCTGTTGAAGTCGTGATATTTGGTGGAAGGCCGTTAGTTCCAGCATCTGCGTCACCAATAGCGGAAAATTCACCCGTTTGAGCAGAAACTTCAAAAGCCGTTTTAAATGCAGTGGTAGCCATTACTACTTCTGTGAACTTAGACTTTTTAGTATAAGTTTGATAAGCAGGTAAAGCGATTGCCGCCAAAATACCGATAATGGCAACAACGATCATTAATTCGATTAGGGTGAAACCCTTTTGGTTTTTAGTTTTCATGTTCATCATGGTTTTCTCCGGGACGTGTATAGCACGTTAAGTTTAAATGTAATTCAAATTGACGTTTATACCCGAGTCGTCCTTAAACGCCCCTGGTACTTGAATCTAAGTATATAAATTAATTGGTCAGTGACAAGTATGCAGAAAAATACCTATGTCTGACTTTTCAAGTATGACACGTTCAATTAGGGCTTTGCAGCCCTATGTTGTTGAACTTTGGTATCAATTTACAACTTTTGTACGTATAGATAACTATACTAGCTAGAACGAAACCGATGAAACGTGCTTATAAAGTAGTAAAGTAGCTTTATACCTAAGCACGTCATTTGAACTGTTACATATGAAATTAACGCACGCTATTCGCAACCTTTTTTACGCTAAGTTAACCCTTAGCGACAAATCAATTGCTTTCACATTCTTGGTTAATGCACCAGATGAAATATAGTCTACACCCAGTGTTGCTAGCGACGATAACCGTTCATCGGTAATGTTACCTGACACTTCCAGTTTACATTGCCCTTGGGTTAGCGCTACTGCCTTTTGGATCTGTTCGTTGGTAAAGTTATCCAACATAACGATGTCAGCCCCTGCAAGAAGTGCTTGTTGTAATTCTTCTAAGCTTTCTACTTCTACTTCAACAGGCTTCCCAGGTTTCATTTCTTTAGCACGGCTTATTGCTTTCTCTATAGAGCCGCAGGAAAAAATGTGGTTTTCTTTAATTAAGAACGCATCAAACAAACCAATACGATGATTTTGTCCCCCGCCACAATGCACAGCGTACTTCTGTGCCATGCGAAGGCCTGGTAGGGTTTTGCGTGTATCAAGAATTTTGGTGTTGCTTCCGGCAAGCAACTTCGCGTAGCTGGCTGTGACGGTTGCCGTTGCTGAAAGGGTTTGCAGAAAATTAAGTGCTACCCGCTCGGCAGTAAGAATAGCGCGAGCCGAGCCTGTTAAAGTCAGTAGGGTAGTATCTGCTGCAACGGTATCGCCGTCTTTTACTTGCCATACTAATTCTAGGTGCTCATCAATTAACGCAAACGCTTGTTCAACCCAAGCTACGCCGCAAATAACGCATTGCTCACGGGTAATAATAGTAGCAGTCGCGTTTTCGCTTTCGTCTATTAAGTTCGCAGTAATATCGTTATGCGCGTTAAGCTCGCCACCTAAATCTTCAATAAGTGCGAGAGAAACTTGTTCGCGGATGGCGTTAATGTCGGGTGAAATCATGATGGCTGCTGTTTAGAATTAAAGGGTACGCAATATTAACGAATCTCCGCGCTGAGTAAACTCTAATTGCCGTAAAACGCTCATTCCAAGCAAGATATGCTCACTTTGCATACCGGGGTTTAGGTTTGCGCTAACATTGTTTAATACAATGTCGCCAATTCGAAGAGTATCAATACGTGATTCAGCAACGGTAACGGTTCCATTCGCTGTATTGGCCAAGCCTTTACGACCCGCTTGTAGTTGAAGTCTCTGGGCTAGATGGGCGGGAATAGACACATCGGTAGCGCCGGTATCTACCAAAAACACCACTTCTTCGCCATTAATAAAGCCTGAGGTCACGTAATGTCCTGCTCGGTTTTGCTTTAAGCGTACTTCGGTTTGTGACCCAATACGCTGTGATTGAGGTTCGCTATTAGGGTTAACTTGCTTATCGAGCAAGCCAGAAAAGACATAGACCAGCAGGCCAAACCCACAAATCCACGCCAGCACCACCATATACTTTGCCGCAGAATTCTCGCCCACAGAATCATCTTCACTCATATAAAACATCTCACTTCTTTTTATACGTTCTATTTATACCGCCTTTCTACGTATATATAAATGTATCGGCCTAACAAAAGGAGTTCGTACCCAGTGAAACTTTATGGAGTAAGGGGTAGCACTTTTTTCTTTTTCAAAAAACGCTCGCGATTATTAAGTGCAAGGTGAGTTTGAGGGTAAAGCCGTCTGCGCAATATCTCTTGAAACATTATTCACGCTCAATTCAAGTGGTCATTCGTCAAAGCAGTAAGGCAGCATCCATTTAAAACCTTATGCAGCAGGGAGCTGCATAGAGCCCCCATGGATGGGTTTACGGCGTGTTTTAAATGGATGCTGACTTACTGCTATACCTCTCGGGGCTGAATCCTACGCTTGCGAGCTTGTGCCCTTGGGCAGCTGGTGTCACACTGTTATTAATGAAAACCACGTAACGAATCTTCAAATTATATGGTGTTATACAAGCCCGCGACGCAAATTGATTGCCCCCATTATGATGAACGGCCCGACGAAAGCGATGTGAGCGTGTTGGTTATTCATAATATATCGCTGCCACCGTCGCAATTTGGTACATCAGGTATCCGTGAGTTGTTTACCGGTACGTTAAATCCTGATGAGCACCCGTTTTACAAAGAAATAGCAGGAATTAGGGTATCTGCCCATTGTGTAATTTACCGCAACGGTGAAATAGAGCAGTTTGTTCCCTTTAACAAGCGGGCGTGGCATGCAGGGTTATCGACATTTCAAGGTCGCTCTCGTTGTAACGACTTTACCATTGGTATTGAATTAGAAGGCACGGATACTCTGCCTTACACGGATGCTCAATATGAGCAACTATCGATATTGAGTAAGTTTATATTGCAACGGTACCCGCGAATTACGTTGGGTCGAATTGTGGGTCATAATGATATTGCGCCAGGGCGAAAGACCGACCCAGGTGTAGCGTTCGATTGGCCACGCTACAGACAGTCACTTGATGCAACTAACATATCAAGCAACACGATTATTTAAATCGGTAAGCAAGGCGATTATGCGTCTGCCTATTACCTATAATTCTACGGTAGGAAATAAACATGATACTAATGAGTTTACTGCTGGTATTAAGTCTTGAAAGGCTCATTACTAAAACGCCGGTATGGCACATAGAACGTTATGCAGTTGCCTATCAAAATTGGCTTTACGAGCGAAAATGGCTAGAAGAAGGCACGTCATCGATTGCTTTTTATTTATATATGTTGCTGCCAGCACTAATCATTGGGCTAATTGAGCATTGGCTGTTCGGCGCTTTTCTTACCTTTATTGAACAAAGTATCATTTTATTTATTTGTATAGGCTGCCCGGTATTGCGTGCCACATATAAGCAATTTTTGAACGCCGCAGACCGTGGCGATTTACAAGCTTGCAGTATGTACACCGACCAACTAGGGCATTGCGGTAGCAAGCGTGATAGCGACGGTACTGCCATGGCTGAGGGAAAAAGCTTCGGCCAACACCTTACTTGGCTGAACTATCAGCACTACGCTGCGGTCATGTTGTGGTTTATAGCATTTGGTGCACCGGGTGCCGTGTTCTACTGTTTCAGTAGAAGTGCCACTGAGCGTTTCTGTGCATCTCAACATCCATTAGCTATGGCGGCGGGCAAGTTAATGTACGCACTTGATTTTATACCGGTACGCATTACGGCGTTTGGCATGTTGATGATGGGGCATTTTTCCCGTGCACTTCCTCTATGGTTGAAAGACGGACTTTCACTTAATGTTCCCGCGTACGATTTGCTTACCCGAGTATCGTCAAAAGCCGAGATGTTAACGGCTGAAGAACGTCAAGCTCAGACAGAAAATGCAGCGGTAGAGCCTAAAGTGCTGGTCAAGTTAGCAAAACGTAATGTTATTTTTCTGCTTGTTATTACCTCTGCGCTAACCGTTGTTGGCACCCTTGCTTAACTATTTCAGTTAACAAACGTATTACCATTCTATCCTGGTCTATGAATTTTTCATTTATAGATCAGGTATTTCACGTCTCATACCCTCGCCACCCCACCTCATCAGACCAGTGAGTGTTTGCTAAATTTTTGCAACAAATTCAACAATAAAGCTTAACAATAAGCAACTCCTTACAAGTTTGCTATGCTTGAGAGTATTTACCTCACTTTCGATCTATCTTAAACTATATAGGTAAAATGGTATTACCAATTGTGACTGTAGACCTTACTTGTTTACAAAATAGTCGCATACTCAAGTAAACGAAGGAATATAGTCACGCATGCGTCAGCAGCGAAAAAAACTTGCCGATGTTATCACCGAGCAGCTTGAGTCCATGATTTTGGATGGGAGCTTATTGGCAGGTCAGAAATTGCCACCAGAGCGTGAACTTGCGATTCAGTTTGAGGTATCACGGCCTTCCTTACGAGAAGCCATAGGTAATCTCCAGGCACGTGGATTGGTTGAGCGCAAGCAGGGCGGCGGCACGTTTGTAAACCGCAACCTTAACTCTGCCATGAAAGACCCATTGATGGCACTTGTCAGTAAACGGCCTGAAACTCAGTTCGATTTACTTGAGTTCCGTCATGCCTTAGAAGGAATGGCTGCGTATTACGCAGCGCTTCGCGGGCAACCTGAAGATTATGAAGCGCTGAAAAATGCGCTTAATGAACTACCCACGCCAGCACCCGAAGAAAGTAAGCGGGAACAAGCGGAAGCGCTAGGTAAGTTCTACATCATTATGGCAAGAGCATCCCATAACATGGTGCTTTTACATGTAATGAGCACCATGCAAAGTATGCTGGTGGAAAACATTGAACGTAACTTTGATATGTTAGCGACTCATCCGGATGCCGTGGCCGATATTGCTCGTCAAAGACGAGAAATAGTTGAGGCTATCGCCGCACGGGATCCAGAAGCGGCACGTCAAGCGTGTAATACGCACCTTGCGTTCATTGAAAAGACATTATTAACCATTAATCAGCGTGACACCCGTGTACAACGCGCGTTACGACGATTAGAAATTTAACATGCCTTCTTGTTTACCCAGTTTTATAAGGCGTGATTATATAAGCAGAGGCTTAAAGAGAATTTTAGCTACTGTGATATGCAAAAAGCACAGGTGAGCCATTAAGGTTCACAGCGAGTACAACGTAATTTGGTCATTCTTCTTTCGATAATTAGGTCGAAGGAAGAATTCTCTATATATAAAGCAAAAATAGGATGGCACCATGACTGATATGATGCACCAAGATGTGGATCCTCAAGAAACTAAAGAGTGGATTGATGCTCTTGAATCTGTTTTGGAAGAGGAAGGTGTAGAACGCGCCCATTATCTACTCGAGAAACTTATTGATAAGGCTCGTCGTAGCGGAGCGCACTTACCGTACGACGCCACCACAGCGTACATCAATACAATTCCTTCAGCGCAAGAGCCAAAAATGCCTGGCGACCTAACGATTGAAGCACGCATTCGTGCCGCCATTCGTTGGAATGCATTGATGATTGTATTACGTGCTTCTAAGAAAGACTTAGAGCTTGGTGGTCACATTGGTAGTTTTGCGTCATCTGCCATGCTATATGATGTTGGTTTTAACCACTTCTTTAAAGCGCCGACAGAAAACGCTGGTGGCGACTTTATTTTTGCCCAAGGCCATATCTCTCCAGGTATTTATGCCCGTTCTTTCATTGAAGGTAACCTTTCTGAAGAACAGCTAAATAACTTCCGTCAAGAATGCGCTGGTGAAGGTCTATCTTCATACCCGCATCCTCATTTGATGAAAGATTACTGGCAGTTCCCAACAGTATCGATGGGCTTAGGTCCACTTCAAGCTATTTATACTGCACGTTTCCTTAAGTACCTCACTAACCGTGGTATTAAAGACTGTTCTGAACAGCGCGTATATTGCTACATGGGAGACGGCGAGTGTGATGAGCCAGAATCATTGGGTGCTATTGGTCTTGCTTCACGTGAAGGCCTAGATAACCTAACTTTCGTTATCAACTGTAACCTACAGCGCCTAGATGGCCCGGTTCGTGGTAACGGCAAAATTATCCAAGAACTTGAAGGCACATTCCGCGGCGCAGGCTGGGAAGTGGTTAAAGTTATTTGGGGCAGTTACTGGGATGAGCTTCTTGCCCGTGATAAATCAGGCAAACTTATTCAGTTAATGGGCGAAACCGTAGACGGTGAGTACCAGAACTGTAAAGCGAAGGGTGGTAAATACACTCGCGAAAACTTCTTCAACAAGTACCCAGAAACGGCTGCACTTGTAGCGAACATGTCTGACGATGACATCTGGCGCTTGAACCGTGGTGGACACGATCCAGTAAAAGTCTTTGCTGCTTATCAAAAAGCGAAAGAGACCAAAGGTCGTCCAACGGTTATTCTTGCTAAAACCGTTAAAGGCTTTGGTTTAGGTGCTTCTGGTGAAGCCTTGAACATTGCGCATAACGTGAAGAAGATGGACGTAGATTCACTTAAAGTATTCCGCGATCGTTTCAATATTCCAATTGCTGACGAAAAAATTGAAGAACTTCCTTACTTCAAGTTCCCTGAAGACAGTGAAGAAATGAAGTACTTGCGCGAGCGTCGTGAGTCTTTAGGCGGTTACTTACCTTCTCGTAGAGAACAAGCTGACGAGCAACTTGAAGTACCTGAGCTAAAAGCATTTGATGCAATTTTAAAAGGCTCTGGCGATCGTTCAGTTTCGTCTACTATGACTTTCGTACGTGTACTTAACGCATTATTGAAAGACAAGAAGATTGGTAAGCGTATTGTGCCAATTATTCCTGATGAAGCACGTACATTCGGTATGGAAGGGCTGTTCCGCCAAGTGGGCATTTACGCTAACGAAGGCCAAAAGTACGTTCCACAAGATGCCGATCAAGTGGCTTACTATCGTGAAGATAAGAAAGGCCAGGTATTGCAGGAAGGTATTAACGAATTAGGTGCAATGGCATCGTGGGTTGCGGCAGGTACGTCTTACTCAACCTGTAACGCTACGACTATTCCGTTCTACATTTACTACTCAATGTTTGGTTTCCAACGTGTTGGCGACTTGACGTGGGCAGCTGGCGATAGCCAAGCAAGAGGTTTCTTGTTAGGTGCTACCGCAGGTAGAACCACATTGAACGGTGAAGGTCTACAGCACCAAGATGGACATTCACATGTTCAAGCGAACCTTATCCCGAACTGTGTAACTTACGATCCAACTTACGGATACGAAGTGGCTGTTATTGTACAAGACGGTTTACGTCGCATGTATGGCAACAACGAAAACGTATTCTATTACCTAACATTGATGAACGAGAACTACCAACACCCAGCTATGCCTGAAGGTGATGACGTAGCTGATCAAATCATTAAAGGTATTTATAAGCTTGAACGAGTTGAAAACAAGAAGACCAAGACCAATGTACAGTTAATGGGTTCGGGTACTATCTTGAATGAAGTACGTAAAGCGGCACAAATTCTTTGTGACGATTACAACGTTTCTTCAGACGTTTACTCGGTAACCTCGTTCAACGAATTGGCTCGCGAAGGTCAAGAAGTGGCGCGCTGGAACATGTTGAATCCAGAAGCAGATCAGAAAACAGCTTACGTTGGTCAGGTCATTACGAAAGATGCAGGTCCTGCTATTTCTGCTACCGACTACGTGAAAAACTATTCTGATCAGGTTCGTGCATTTATCGACACTGATTACCGCTGTCTAGGTACTGATGGCTTTGGTCGAAGTGATAGCCGTGAAAACTTGCGTACTCACTTTGAAGTTAACGCTGCATACATTGTAGTGGCTTCATTGTACGAACTAGCGCAACGCGGTGAGTTTGATAAGAAAGATGTTGCCGAAGCGATTAAACGTTTTGATATTAACGTTGAAAAACTAAACCCACTTTACGCGTAGCCGCAGGCAGATAAGGTATTTTACATATGTCAGATATTCAAAAGATTATCGTACCCGATGTAGGCGGTGACGAAGTTGAAGTTATCGAGCTATGTGTTGCCGTAGGCGACACCATTGATGCAGATGAAGGCGTTGTTACTGTAGAAAGTGACAAAGCCTCTATGGATATTCCTGCACCATTTGAAGGTGAAATCGTTAGCTTATCTGTTGCCGTTGGCGACAAGATTAAAGAAGGCGATGTTATCGGCGAAATGAAAAAAGCAGGTGGCGAAGAAGCCTCTTCTGAAGAGAAAGAAGAGCCAGCTGAAGCAGCACCTGCAAAAGAAGAGCCTAAAGAAGCACCAAAAGAAGAAAGCAAATCAGGAGCGGCGCCAGCAGCATCAGGTGGTGGTGAAGTGATAGAAGTTGCGGTTCCTGATATTGGTGACGACGGCGAAGTAGATGTTATTGATGTACTGGTTTCTGTAGGCGATACCATCGAGAAAGAAGATGGGCTTATTACGCTAGAAACCGATAAAGCGACTATGGATGTGCCTTCTACTCACGCAGGTACGGTGAAAGAAGTATTCATCAGTACTGGCGATAAAGTAAAAGAAGGTACGCTAGTTATTAAACTAGAAACCGCTGGAAGTGGTGAAGCAGCTAGCAGCGATGCGCCTGCTCAGTCAAGTTCTGAAAAAGCGGCACCTTCGGCTGAATCATCTTCTGACGACGCGGCTTCATCTGCCCCGTCATCAGAATCTGCCGGCGGCGTAGTAGAAGTTGAAGTACCTGATATTGGCGAAGACGGTGAAGTAGACGTTATCGATGTATTAGTTTCTGTGGGCGACACCATTGAGAAAGAAGATGGTCTTATTACCCTTGAAACTGATAAAGCGACAATGGATGTGCCTTCTACCCATGCAGGTACAGTAAAAGAAGTCTTCATTAAGGCCGGTGACAAAGTTAAGCAAGGTACGCTAGTTATTAAGCTGGAAACTGCCGGAAGTGGCGGTTCAGCAAGTAGCGAAGCACCTGCACCGAAGAAAGCGGAATCTGCGCCTGAGAAGCCGAAAGCGGCTGAAAAACCAGCTGCGCAAAATAAGTCTCCTGTACCAGCACAAGAAGCGCCAGAGCCTAAAGGCAACGGTAAAGCACATGCTTCTCCTTCTGTGCGCCGTGTAGCAAGAGAGTTTGGTGTAGACCTTACCCTTGTTAATGGAACAGGCCCTAAGAATCGTATTCTTAAAGAAGACGTACAGGCTTACGTGAAAGCTGAACTTGCTAAGCCGAAAGGCAGTGCTGCAAGTGCCGCTGCACCAGCAGGCGATAACGTACTTCAAATTGTGCCGGTTAAACCGGTCGATCACAGCAAGTTTGGTGAAATTGAAGAAGTTAAGCTTTCTCGTATTCAAAAGATTTCTGGTCCGTTCTTACACCGCAACTGGGCGACTATCCCTCATGTAACACAGTTTGATGAGGCTGATATCACCGATGTAGAAGCGTTCCGTAAAGAACAAAACGCCTATCATGCGAAAACCAAGTCTGGCCTTAAAATCACGCCACTTGTGTTCATCATGAAAGCCGTTGCTAAAGCACTTGAGAAATACGAAATATTCAACTCTTCGCTTTCTGAAGATGGTGAAAGCTTGATTATCAAGAAGTTCATCAACATTGGTATTGCGGTAGAAACGCCAGGTGGCTTGGTAGTGCCGGTAATCAAAGACGTGAACAAGAAAGGTATTGAGCAGTTGTCTCAAGAATTGATTGAAACGTCGAAGAAAGCCCGTGACGGCAAACTGAAGTCTTCAGACATGCAAGGCGGCACGTTCACTATTTCTAGCTTAGGCGGAATTGGTGGAACAGCGTTTACGCCAATTGTTAACGCGCCTGAAGTTGCTATTTTAGGTGTGTCTAAGTCTGATATGAAACCGAAGTGGAATGGTAGCGAGTTTGAACCTCGTCTAATGGTTCCATTAAGTTTATCTTACGACCACCGTGTTATCGATGGCGCAGTAGGTGCAAGGTTCTCTACTGAAGTGGCAGCAAACTTAACCGACTTGCGCAGAATTATACTTTAAATAAAAATACGAGAATGTTTGTTATATCATGAACATTCTCGATGATTTTATAAGCCCTTGGGGCAGTATTTAGGTTATGCTATTACGCACAAGGTGATAGCTAACAAAAAATAGGATTGAGGTTCACAATGAGCGAAATTAAAACGCAATTAGTGGTACTGGGCGGCGGCCCTGGCGGTTACTCTGCAGCATTCCGTGCTGCCGACTTAGGTATAGAAACCGTTATTGTTGATTCACGCGAAGTGTTAGGCGGCGTATGTCTTAACGTTGGCTGTATTCCTTCAAAAGCATTGCTTCATGTAGCGAAAGTGATGAAAGAAGCGAAGCACATGGCTAGCCACGGCGTAACGTTTGGCGAACCAGAAATCGACTTAGACAAAATTCGCGAATATAAAGACAGCGTTGTAAAACAGCTGACTAACGGTCTTGGCGGCATGTCTAAAATGCGTAAAACCAAGCACGTTAAAGGTTACGGTAAATTTACCGGTGCTAATACCCTTGAAGTAAAAAATGGTGACGACGTTACTACTATTACTTTTGAAAAAGCGATTATTGCTGCGGGTTCTGAGCCAGTAAGCTTGCCGTTTATTCCAGAAGACGATCGTATTATCGACTCAACTGGCGCTTTGGAAATGAAAGATATTCCAGAGAAAATGCTAGTACTTGGTGGCGGTATCATTGGCCTAGAAATGGGTACAGTATACGAAGCGCTAGGTTCAAAAATTGATGTTGTTGAATTTTTAGATCAGCTTATTCCAGCTGCTGATAAAGACATCATGAAAGTCTTTATGAAAGACTATAAAGAAAAATTCAACATCATGCTTGAAACCAAGGTTACTGCGGTTGAAGCAAAAGATGACGGCTTATACGTAACGTTTGAAGGTAAAAATGCACCTTCAGAACAAGTACGCTACGACAAAGTATTAGTGGCTGTTGGGCGTCGTCCAAACGGTAAAATGGTTGGCGCAGACACCGCTGGTGTTAACGTTGACGACCGTGGCTTTATTAACGTTGATAAGCAAATGCGTACTAACGTTGAGCATATCTTTGCTATCGGTGATTTAGTAGGCCAACCTATGCTTGCACATAAAGCGGTTCACGAAGGTCATGTTGCTGCTGAAGTTATTGCTGGGCAGAAACATTACTTCGACCCACGTGGTATTCCTTCAGTAGCGTACACTGAGCCGGAAGTTGCCTGGGTTGGTGTTACCGAGAAAGAAGCGAAAGAGCAAGGTTTAAGCTACGAAACAGCCGTATTCCCATGGGCTGCTTCAGGTCGTGCTATTGCCTCTGATGCGACTAACGGTATGACTAAAATGATTTTCGAAAAAGACACCGGTCGTGTACTTGGTGGCGCAATGGTAGGTACTAACGCGGGCGAAATGCTTGGCGAGATTGGTCTTGCTGTTGAAATGGGCGCAGATGCGGAAGATGTTGCTTTAACAATTCACGCTCACCCAACGTTAAACGAATCAATTGGTTTAGCGTCTGAAATCTTTGAAGGTAGCATTACCGATTTGCCTAACGCTAAGGCAAAGAAAAAGAAGTAAGTTAGCTAATTAGTTAACGCAGAAACCCGCCACATGGCGGGTTTTTTTATTTTTGGTGCAGCTAACTTGGCGCAATCTACATGTAGCACCTATTATTAATGCAGGTTATTAGCAGTTAGATTTAAACGAGACAAAATGGTCCCGAGCAACATTCATACTATTGGAAAGAACACCTCTCATGCAGAAACTAAACACGCCGAATATGATATTGAGCTCAAAGGAAATGTGCTCAGAGTAGACGGGCGAGGTGTGGTAAACGAAGAAATTTTAAAGCAATACCACGAGGACGTTAAAGATATTGTTATTAGCCTTAAAGGCCAAAAATGGGGCTTTTTAGGATTTGTTCAAGGTACTGGGATTTTAACGCCGGCAGCAGAATCTACCTTAATAGACTCAATCAAACTTCGTAAAATATACGGTATGTCAGCCTGTGCTTTAGTGGTTGCCAACGCTGACATTCCAGCGCTGGTTCAAAGTCAGTTCGAGCGGGTGTACTTGGCAGCAGATATCGATTATTTCTTTTGTGTTGATGAAAAGGAAGGTTTAGCGTGGCTTGCCAGTAAAGAATGCAAGTACAAGTAAGCCTAAGCAGGTGAAAGCTGTCTATCAGAGGGACGGTAATAGCAGCTTATCTTCAATGCTTATTGTAAGCAGACCCCAACACGGCTTATTTAAAAAACTACGCAATTACTTTCCCCTTTGGGTCATTCACAGCGTTATCTAAATTTAAAATGTCGGCCGTCTCGGCTGCGTCTATCTCTTCACCATGCTTAATATGCGATGGCGTACAGTCGCTGCTGTCTATATTACGTTGAGCCAAGAAGCGCTTAACGGTTTCGGCGCAATAGGCTTTACGGCAGCATTGAGATAGCAGCATTTCGTGGCGCTCTACGCGCTCGCGAATGAACTTCACCACTAATTTACGTAACCACTGTAACCCAGCATCTAAGTCTTGGCGTTTGTGCCACATAACAGACATTGGCAGGCCTTTAATTTCAACAGGTGTTTCAAATACTGCGAGCTCACCAGAGAAAATCTCCTTCTCAACGACCAGTGATGGTGCAACACATATTAAGTTGCTTTCTTTTAGCAGCGGCGTGGCGTTGTAGAACTGATTGACCGACATAGCAATACGGCGTTTTAACCCCATGTTAGCTAATACTTGATCGGTAGGGCCGGTGACATCACCCGTTACCGACACCAACAGGTGATCGGCAGCAATAAAGTCTTCTAGCGTGAGCTGGGCTTTCGCTAGCGGGTGATCGGGGCGCATCACTACTACCCAACTAGGATCTAACACGTGCTCGGTACGTATTACCGCATCAGGTTGATGGTATTTAGAAAAGGTTAGTTCAGCCTCAGCGTCTTTTAATACCTTATCAGTGCCCAAATCGTAACTGGGGATCGCATGAATATTAATGCCTGGCGCTTCATTTTCAATAACCTTACGAAGTGGCCCCCATACCATAGCAACTATGCTGTCGGTGGCAGATATACGAAAGGTACGCTTGGCCGTGGCAGGGTCAAATTCCGCCGGGCTGACGGCAACTTCAAGTTGTCCTAATGGGCCTTGAATTTGGCTCCACAAATTGGTGGCAAATGACGTAGGTTGAATACCACGCCCATCCTTTACGAATAACTCGTCTTTCCATGCGGTACGCATGCGAGAAAGGGCGTTCGAGACAGCTGGTTGGGTCATCGACAATCTATCAGCAGCTCGGGTAATCGCGCCCTCTGTCATGATGGCATCAAATATCATCAATAAATTTAAATCATGTGGACGCATCAGTCTCTCCGGTTATTCGTAAATTAGTTCTGTACCAGTATATTAGGCCGAGCAGAGGAAATACTCCGTAAACACGCGGTAAACCCATCCATGGGCGCTCCGCAATCGCATCCAAGCGATTGAGGGGGGCTTCACGTTTACGAGACACGTATTTCCTCACCTCGTCCTCAGTACGATGTGAGGCCGCGGTAAGGAAATACTGCATAAACACGCGTGAACTCATCGCTTTTTATCACGTGAGTTTATCGCTAAACAGCGCGTTTAAGTATTGTCACCACATTTATTTGCTTCATGTTGTGCTGCCAAATTACAGGTAACACCTTGAGCGAAATAGCCTAAATTTCATACTTCTCAATATATATCATTTTATGATGTGTTGCATACGAAAATATAATTATTTTTATTGTATTGCCATGTGCATAATGCACGCCTTCACACTTTTAGAGACTCTTGCAATGACGACTTTAACTCGATTTTTGGCCATTCTAAGCCTAACAGCACTTGTCGCCGCATGTGGTAGCGACGATACGGATCCTGGCCAGCAAATGCATGCGAATGCGGGCATTCCTGTAGATGTTGCGCCAGTGGTCTCGCAGCGTTTAACCGAATGGGACAGCTTTACTGGCCGTTTAGAAGCGCCACAAACAGTATCGCTTCGCCCACGTGTTTCAGGCTACATTGAATTTGTTGCCTTTGAAGAAGGCGAATATGTAGAGCAGGGCGAAACCTTGTTCCTTATTGATAACCGCGCTTTTAAAGCAGAAGTTGAGCGTTTAACCGCGCAACTTGAAGAAGCAAAAAGCCGTTACGACTTATCAGTGCAAAGCTACGACAGAGTCGTCAAGCTTCGTAAAACCCAAGCGGTTTCGCAAGAAGTGCTAGATGAGCGTTTAGCGGGTAAGAATCAAGCTTTTGCTAGCATTAACCAAACAAAAGCGGCGTTAGACGTTGCCCGTTTGAACCGCGGTTTTGCCCGTGTGGAAGCGCCTATTTCTGGCCGTGTGTCTCGCGCAAATATAACTGCAGGCAACTATGTAACCGCAGGGCAGTCTGAGCTCACCAGCATTGTATCTACCCATCAGCTTTACGCTTACTTCGATATTGATGAGCAAACGTACCTAAATTACGTGAGCAGTGATGATAAAGCCGACTCTGCGGTTAACGACCAAGCCGTGGCTATGCGTCTTGCCAATGAGCAAGATTATGGCCATTGGGGACAAATCGACTTCGTAGATAACCAAGTGAATGGCAATACCGGAACCCTCCGTGTTCGCGCGGTTTTCAACAATGAAAATGGTCGTTTAATGCCGGGATTATTTACCCATCTAAAACTTGCGGGTGATACCAACGAACAAGGCATTTTAATTAAAGAAAAAGCCATTGGTACCGACCTTAACAACAAATTTGTGTTGGTGGTAAACGGCGAAAATAAAGTGGAATACCGAGCCGTTACCTTGGGTGACAAAGTAGGCAGCATGCGCATTATTCAAAGTGGCTTAGTGGCAGGCGATACCATTGTAGTAGATGGTCTGCAGCGCGTACGCCCAGGTGCTGTTGTTGCGCCAAACCACGTTGATATGGGTGATAAAGAAGCACTAGCAAGCCTGCAAAACTGGCAGTCTCGTGTAGACAATGTAACCAATTTGGCTAACGTTGATGCTCTTACTGGTAGCGCAGCGGGTACTGGAATTAATTAATGAATTTTTCGCAATTTTTCATTCGCCGCCCAATTTTTGCAGGTGTACTAAGCCTGCTCATTTTCATTGGTGGTGCGATAGCTGTTTGGCAGCTACCTATAACAGAATACCCAGAAGTGGTGCCGCCTACGGTAGTGGTAACGGCTAACTATCCTGGCGCTAACCCCAAAGTTATTGCCGAAACCGTTGCTACGCCCTTAGAGCAAGAGATTAATGGCGTGGAAGACATGATTTATATGTCTTCACAGGCCACATCTGATGGCCGTATGACGCTTACCATCACGTTCGCTATTGGTACCGATCCTGATGATGCTACTACGCTGGTTCAAAACCGTGTTAATCGTGCTACACCGCGATTGCCACAGGAAGTACAGCGCTTAGGTATTGTTACCGAAAAATCATCACCAGATTTAACCATGGTGGTGCATTTAACCTCACCTGATAAACGTTACGACATGCTTTATTTGTCTAACTATGCCGACCAGTTTGTGAAAGATGAACTCGCACGTGTTGAAGGGGTAGGGCAAGTTCGTTTATTTGGTGCTGGTGAATACAGCATGCGCGTATGGCTAGACCCCAATAAATTAGCCTCGCTGCAAATGAACCCTGGTGATGTAGTTGCTGCTATTTCCGAGCAAAACCAACAAGCTGCGGCAGGGAGTTTAGGCGCACAGCCCACGGGTACCAGTGAGTTTCAACTGCTTATCAATGTACGCGGTCGCCTAGAAGATGAAAGTGAATTTGAAAACATTATTGTTAAGGTGGGAGACAACGGCCAAATTACCCGCTTAAAAGACGTCGCTCGCATTGAGCTAGGTGCCGATTACTACACCTTGCGTTCATTGTTAAACAACAACCCAGCAGCTGCACTACCTATATTTCAGGCACCAGGTTCTAACGCCATACAAATTTCTGACGATGTGCGTGCTCGCATGGCCGAGCTTGAAAAAATGTTTCCAGAAGGGTTGGAATACGACATTGTTTACGACCCTACCGTCTTCGTACGTGGTTCCATTGAAGCGGTGGTAAATACGTTATTTGAAGCTGTGCTACTGGTTGTTTTGGTTGTAGTGCTGTTTTTACAAACCTGGCGCGCGTCTATTATTCCTTTAGTGGCCGTTCCCATTTCATTGGTTGGTACTTTTGCGTTTATGCAATTGATGGGCTTTTCGTTAAACGCGCTATCGTTGTTTGGACTAGTACTCGCTATCGGCATTGTAGTTGATGATGCCATTGTGGTGGTGGAAAACGTAGAGCGGAATATTGCCGATGGCAAAGCGCCATTCGATGCCACTGTGCAAGCTATGAAAGAAGTAACAGGCCCTATTATTGCGACCACCTTGGTATTGGCAGCGGTGTTTATTCCTACCGCGTTTATGAGCGGCTTAACGGGGCAGTTCTATAAGCAGTTTGCGTTAACCATTACCATTTCTACGTTTATCTCAGCGATAAACTCATTAACCTTAAGCCCAGCGCTGTCGGCGTTATTATTAAAGCCTCATGGGCAATCGAAAGATTGGTTAAGCCGTGGTATGGATAAACTATTTGGCCGTTTTGTATTTACGCCATTTAATAAAATGTTCGATCGCGGAGCCAAAAAATACACAGGCGCTGTAGGTGGGCTTATTCGCAAAAGCGGTGTGGTAGTGGTGCTTTATGCCGGTTTATTAGGCCTAACCTATTTCCAGTTTGCTAACACGCCTACTGGCTATGTACCACCGCAAGATAAGCAGTACCTTATTGCATTTGCTCAACTTCCTAATGCATCGTCGCTAGATAGAACCGAGGAAGTGGTACGTGAAATGTCACGAATTGCGATGGAGCACCCTGGGGTTTCTGATGCAGTAGCGTTTCCAGGTTTGAATATTAATGGCTTCACCAATAGCCCAAGTTCCGGTGTGCTGTTTACGCCGCTAAAGCCTTTTAGTGAGCGCCAAAGTCCAGAGCTTTCAGCCGGTGCAATTGCGATGCAATTAAACCAGCAATTTGGTTCTATTAAAGGGGCGTATGTGGCTATATTCCCGCCACCACCGGTAATGGGGCTTGGCACCATTGGTGGGTTTAGGCTGCAAGTTCAAGACAGAGGAAATTTGGGTTTTGCTGAACTTGAAAAAGTAACTCAAGAGGTGATTGGCAAAGCGTGGGCGCACCCTGCATTAACCGGTAACTTCACTAGCTTTACGGTTAATGTACCTCAGTTAAATGTGGATGTAGATCGCGAGAAAGCCGTTAGCCAAGGGGTAAATATTGGCACCTTGTTTGACACCATGCAGGCGTATTTAGGCTCGGTGTATGTGAACGATTTCAACTTGTTCGGTAGAACCTATCAGGTGAATGTTCAGGCCGATGCACAGTACCGCCAAGACGTTGAAAACATCACTCAATTTAAGGTGCGAAACGATAAAGGGGATATGATCCCGCTAGGTTCATTCCTAGATATTCAGCACAGTGCAGGGCCAGACAGGGTGATGCATTACAACGGCTATGTCACCGCTGAAGTAAATGGCTCACCAGCGCCGGGCTACAGTTCAGATCAAGCCAAAGCCGCGATTGAGCAAATTCTTGATGAAACGCTTCCGCTAGGCATGACCTACGAGTGGACCGAGCTAACCTATCAGCAAATATTGGCAGGTAATGCGTCGGCCTTTATTTTCCCGTTAGTCGTACTGTTGGTGTTCTTAGTGTTGGCGGCACAGTATGAAAGCTTACGGTTACCACTGGCTATTATATTAATTGTTCCCATGACCTTGCTAAGCGCATTAATTGGTGTGGTGATTTATGGCGGCGACAACAACATATTTACCCAAATTGGCTTAATTGTGTTGGTGGGGCTTGCTACTAAAAATGCCATTCTGATTGTGGAATTTGCCAAAGAACTACAAGACAAGGGTATGGACGCACTATCAGCCATTAAAGAGGCCAGCAAGTTGCGTCTTCGCCCCATCCTGATGACATCGATTGCTTTCATTATGGGTGTGTTACCTATGGTGCTTTCCACTGGTGCGGGTGCAGAAATGCGTCAAGCCATGGGCGTAGCGGTATTCTCAGGCATGATAGGGGTTACCGTGTTCGGCTTAATTCTTACCCCTGTATTTTACTATTTGTTGAAACGTAACGGTTAACTCTCCCGTTTACCCAAGCGTTGCCTCCTCCTCGTACTTTGGAGGCACTACAGGCCACTTAATTTAAGTGGCCTTTTTTTATGGTAGGCATAGGGGATGGGCCACAATGGCTCAACGCTACACCCCTTTATTTTGTGATAGCAGAATGCATTTGTACTGTATATTTATACATGATATAACGGCTTTGTAATCTAAAAACCACCTATAAATACACACTTCTATTTTCGTATTTTATTACCGAACCCGCTGATTTTGTGTATTTGCTTAGAGAAAGTGACAATTTGCAATGCATGACAAACTGATTCAAAAACTCGAAATTCTCTCAGATGCAGCCAAGTATGACGCTTCCTGTGCAAGCGGTTCGGCAGGTAAACGAAAGGCAGGTAAAACTGATAAAACTGGTATTGGTTCTCTTACTGGCGGAATGGGTATATGCCACAGTTTTACTCCTGATGGACGGTGTGTTTCTTTACTGAAGATACTCATGACAAACTACTGTATTTACGATTGTCACTATTGCATCAATAGAGTATCGAGTAGTGTTCAACGTGCCCGTTTCACGGTCAAGGAAACGGTTGAGCTAACACTGAATTTTTATAAGCGTAACTATATCGAAGGTTTATTTCTTAGTTCAGGCATTGTCGGTTCGCCAGACCTTACAATGGAAAGCATGGTGCGTATTGCCAAATCCTTACGTATCGATCACGGATTTAAGGGGTATATTCATCTTAAAACCATTCCCAATGCATCGCCTGAACTTCAGGCCGAAGCAGGTTTATACGCTGACAGGCTTAGTATTAATGTAGAAATGCCTACCCAGCCTTCATTAAATCAATACGCGCCCGAAAAAGATCTCGGCGCTATTCATAGCGCGATGAATACCCTGAAAGACAAAATTACTGAGCATAAAGTAGATAAAACGCATACAGGCAAACGTCCTCCTCGTTTTGCCCCTGGCGGGCAGTCCACTCAAATGATTATAGGAGCCGATGGCTCAAATGATAAAACCATCTTGGGAGCGAGTGTTCAACTTTATAGCCAACAAAAGCTGCGCCGAGTTTATTACTCTGCATTCTCGCCAATACCCGATGCATCAGAAGTCTTGCCGCTGAAGCCTGCGCCTTTAGTGCGAGAGCATCGTCTTTATCAAGCTGATTGGCTACTGCGTTTCTATGGATTTACGCTTGACGAAATCGTGCACGATGACATGCTTGATATGGACCACGATCCTAAACTTGCGTGGGCATTGCGCAATCGTCATGTGTTTCCCATTGATTTAAATAAAGCCGACAAACTCATGTTGTTAAGAGTGCCAGGTCTTGGTGCACGCACCGTACAAAAAATTCTGGCGATTCGTCGTTATACAAAGCTTAGCTGGATGGATCTCACGAAATTGCGTCTGCCATTACAAAAGCTGAAACCTTTCATTAGCGTAAGTGATTACTCACCTGCTATTCACTTACTCGATAGTAATAATTTTGAGTTGCAGTTCAAACCGCCGAAGCAGTTTGAGTTATTCGGTGCCTAACTGAAGTAGGATTAGCAGTAAGATGAAAACAATCACAATCACTTCAGTGCCTGGGTACGATGAGTGGCGCATAGCAGCAAGAGAATGTTTGGCGCAAGCTATCCCCCCTGAAAATATTATCTGGCAAACTTCAGAGTCTATACAAGACGACCTGTTTGGCGGTGGGGAACCAGCCGTAGTAACCAGCAGGCTAAATACGAAACACACTATTCCCAAGTCAGTCTTAATGATTCTTAAGTATGCGCCTGTCTCTTATACACATCTGACGCTGCCGA
>OJAY01000293.1_pt1 | contig 20542 bp, 26 predicted proteins | sample 1590331 | NCBI WGS metagenome assembly OJAY01 (sample SAMN05416835, study PRJEB24817) | seawater metagenome | isolation source: Sea water | place: Canada:Atlantic | collected 2013-07 | reverse complement strand
CTTCCTACAGAGGACTTTCACCTCATTAGTTCATGCCCATGCTGGGCGTACACAAGCCAAGTCAGCGGGAATTTTACTCGCTGTACAACGCTCATAAAATCCCCTGCTTGGGGCGTTGAATGTCCGCTCCTTGTCTTTTGGTGCCAGTCAGCTTAGCTCATGGGTCTTCAAAGTACGTAAAGCGGTCATTGGTTCCTTCCTATGAAAGCACAGAATATAGGTTTCTGTAGAAACGGATGATAGTATGAAATCTCAGTAAAAAGCTGTTAGGCACGGGTTAGATAATGTCGAAAGAGATTCAACTCAAATACAAGGGAAATAAGTGTTCTGCCTGTGGGTTGAGTGTTAAAGAAATGCTTGAACGCTGGGGTACTTTCAAACGGATGACCGAGTTTCATCACGTCGAAGAAGATAAGAAAGCAGATAACTATAATGCCTTAATTCGTCGCAAGCTATGTACCGAACAGCTAGGTGAGTTAGATAAATGTATTCTTCTTTGCAGCAATTGCCATAAATTGATACACGCCCAAAATATAAAGGCAAACCTAGATTTTAAACTCGAATTCGAGGGTAACGTTTATACCCAAAAAATTGTAGGCTGGGTAATAATGGACTTCCGTGAAAAGAAAATGCGGATTTACACTGATCAAAAATACCTACTGCATTTGTACCAAATTAGAATCGGAGACGAGCAAGCCAAAGTAATCGCTGGTGTCGAGATGGATTCCGGTGAGTTCTTTAGCAGTCTGTTTAAAGGCCTTCGTAATTACAAGAAGTTTGAGATTCGAAACGCTCAAAACACCAAAGTACTAATGCGTGGCAGTTACCTTGGCTCAAACGAGATTGAGCTAAATCAAGCCGTAGAGTTTCCATTTCTCGAATACGAGTGGGACGAGGACGGTGTTAAATCATGGGCAAGAAACGGGAAGCTGCTCGATGAAAATGGTCACTTTATAGGCGAAGGTACACTAACAATCAAAATGAAACTTATTTAAAAGCCTAATAAGGCTAGCACGGTTCGAAGACGGACTGCACAGTACGTAAAGCGGACCCTCAGGTATATCGATAGCCAATGGCAGGAATGAGCGATATACAGGACCGTCACCACCGAGATGGTGGTGGTCTTCCTCAGACAATGAGCGGACGTTAAAAGGGGAGATTTCTTATCTCTGGTCTTGGTCAATAGCGGATTGTTAAAACGCCATTACACTTGGCTTTGAATTGGGACTATGTAATTTCGGAAATGCTTAAATCAACTATCTTTTCGAAAAAGGAACTTGCTTCGGTTTTTCGATGAATTCCTTTTTCCGTTCTAAAAACTGCTGATACACGTCAAAGTCAAAGCGCGCCACTGACTCAATAAGCTCTTGCCGTAGCGTGACTTTTATCTCAACTTTCGTATCGATGCTTTCATATTGTGTTGTGAAATTTACTGTGAGGTTATCTTTATCCCTATAACCTGATATGTGGGGGAGTATTGATATTTCTTGATCCATTCCTTCTGATTCATTTGGCTCCCCCAACGAAACGACCTGCCCGACATACACTTTGCGATTTGATAATGAGATGAGGACCGACTGGTCGTGGATGTACGAATACAAAAGTTCGCTATCTAATGGACTATCAGAGAGTACGTCTGACATTAGCTTTATCTTTGGATCGACGCCCTCTTTTCGTTGAAATTGATTCATAGCCCAATTTGTAATCCAAACGCGAATAAATGCGACGCAGTGCATTGTAACTGCTATCAAAAATAACCAGGTCAATTCGCTGGCATTCGAGTGTTTGGGAACGATTCCTTTAACAAGAGTTAGTACGAAGAAGTATAAGTCAGTCGGAACACAGAACATCGTTGGAGGAACGAAAGCATTTAGTATTGCTACGATTAAAAGTGCGTAAAAAAGACATTGAACACCGAGCCAAGCACTTTTCAAATAGAGTTGCTGACCTTCATAGCGGTGAAGTTTATAAAAATGGGGAAGACTGTAGTAACAAATAAAAAACCCGCACGTAAGTACGGGTAGTAACAAAAATGCGAGCATTTATTATCCTTTGGATTTGCTCAGCCTTACAATATCGGCTGCCTTCCTTGCATCATTCTTAAATTTAATTGAGCGTCGAACTTCATCGGTATCGACCACTAACGTTCCGCGTCCCACAACCTTGCGAGACTTGTTAGCTGAGGATTTTAGGCTCTTGACGACATCATTGTCAGCATCGAAACCTACAATCCAATTGATGATTGCTTCCATAGAAGGACTCCTCATTGTTTCGATAAATATGCTGTATATATTAACACTCTTTTCAGAAATTGCTAGGTATTCAGACGGAATCCATTGAAGAGGATATATCGTTAAATGACTTGCTTAACTACTTTGTAGAATTGGGTGTCACTGACCGCTAATCGCTCTAAGACGAACTTCGCAAATGTGCCACCTTGAGACATTTAGAGATTAATACTGAAAGGATACGATCCCAGCTGACCTATTATTGAAAACACAATTCGGCTAATCGTTGCGATAACAAAGTCGTAAAGATGCCTCTAAAGCGGAGCTTAGAGCAGCGCTAGCTTGCTTCTCTGAGCTCTCCATAACGAAATCCCCACTGTTACTACAGACATTAGAGTAGAACACCCTAGTAACGTTTTGACTTGTTCCATGCGCTTTTTTCTATGCTTTCGATAAACTAGTACCACCGCACTTGCAGATACCGATTGATGCTCGATAATCAGTTTTCTTTCTTGCGACAGCTGATGGGTCAGGAGCCTTACTTTCAAATCCTTCCCAAGATATTGTCTGGCGCATCCAATGATCCCCTGAGTCAATTTTTAGCCCTTCAGCACCACAGTCGTCGCACATATATTTGTACTTTGTAACATCCCTATCCATTTTGTCTCCTATACGGCTAATTAGGCCGATTTACGCTCTTACCAACACTTAACTGGCGCACTCGTAACACATTTGTTGCAATCTATATGATGCTCGCTATTACCGTCACCCCAAACCGACTTCAAAGGTTCAACATTTAATTCAACTTTTACCGCAAAACGGACACGGTAAAAATTTACCCACCTCTACCCGTGTAACGGCCATTTTGCAGTTGTATTTTTCTTCAAAAGCTTAATGTGCCTGAGGCATCGATGTTTTCTACTAAATTATTTTATGTTTTTTTAATAATCAGCAACAGCTTCTTGCGTTCCAAACGCTCCTAGCAACATATTCTCAGCATGATTTTTTGAATCGTCATCTTCAGCATTTACAAGCAACTCATACCATGTTTTAACCAATACTAATGGTGGTTCTTTCACAAATAATTCCAAACCTATTCTTTCAACTCTTTAAGGAGCTTTCTGGTAGCTTCAGCTCGAATGTTACTGTGATATTCAGGATCAACAAAATCTTCATCCTCGCTGTTTTTTTCTGTGACTGTAGTATCTATTTTTTGCTGAAGTTCTTGCTCAGTTGCATCAGTCGATTTCCATCCTAATTTCTTTCTAAGTTTAATAAGTTTTTCAACGTCATCTTGAAATTTATTACTCACGTTCTTTATTCCTATACTACTTAGAGGGGGGTTCTATTAAAATATAACTCAGGCATTTGAGTAAACCGGTCATATTGAATTCTAGGAGAGGCACAAGGTATGCCCTTTATTTTGGAGTTGAAGGCGTTCTTTTTAACTAAAAGAGTCAACTCATCCGCAGAAACTGCTTTTGAGTAAATAAATCCCTGAATAATAGGGCAATTATAAGAACGGAGCAAATCAAGCTGTTGCTTGCTCTCAACGCCTTCTGCAACCACAGTTAGCCCAAGCTTATTCCCCATGTCGATAATACTAGAAACCAACACATTAAATCGTTCATCAGTCGCGATGGCCTGCACAAAGGACTTATCAATTTTTATTTCCGATACTGGTAACGATGCCAGGTTCGCTAAAGATGAGAACCCCGTACCAAAATCATCCATTGATAGTCGTACTCCAATATCTCTTAGGGCCAATATCATGTTCATTTTGCTTGGAGTTAACTCGGATGTCGCCGTTTCTGTCAGCTCTAGGATCAAGCAACTTGCTGGTAAGTGATACGACTTTAGAATCCGGTCAACGTATTGGTCTAGACCATCAATATTTAAATTAAGCTGCGACAAGTTTACTGATACGGTTGGGACAGACACACCAATAGTGCGCCAATATGCCATTTGCTCGCAGGCGGCTTTAATTGCCCACATTGATACCCTATCTATTTCCCCAATTTTTTCAGCTAATTGAATGAATTTTTCGGGAGAAACATTTCCATGCTCAGGGCTATACCATCTGGCTAGTGCTTCAACCCCCATCACCCGCATTGTCTTAAGGCATACTTGGGGCTGATAAAAAAGTTTCAGCTGGGAGTCATTGATTGCTTTTTTTAAGCTGTAACTAAGCAACAAACGCTCTTTTGATACACCATTCATTCCCTCGTCAAAGAAACCATAGGTCCCAATATGGGCTCGATTTTTTGCTATGTGTGCTTGGTCACAAAGGGCTTTAAAGTTTTCTGCTTGACCAAAAGCAATTCCAGCGCACGTTTCAATCTCGATACTGTATTCATTTACTTCTAGGACTTGAGTAGTTGAACCTAAAAGCACTTCGCACAGCATCCTTAAACTATCCATATCCATAAGTTTAGTGACTAGAAAAAACTCTCCCGATTCCGCTCGAGATATATGGCTGGCTCGTCCAGCGGTTGTTTTTAAGCGCTTCGCTGTCTCTAAGATGACTCTATCAGCAGCCTGAGAGCCGCAAGGCTCAGTTATAAGCTCTAAGTTGCAAATCCCCAACGATATCACTGCAACCTCATCAGTGTTTTTAGAGAGCTCTTGGTGGACAAATTGTTCCATGTATCGGCTATTGAACAAACCGGTTAATGAATCATATTGAGTTAGCCGATCAATTTTCGTTAAAGCACCATGATGCTGTAACGCAAGCCCTCCCAGTTGAGCCAAAATAGTTAATGCTTCAATTTGATGTTCGTCCAATCTCTCTGGATGGACTACTGGCAATAAAATAAGCCCTATTAGTCGACCAGACTTACTGGTCAAAGGCGTGCTGTATATCAGCTTATCTTTGGCAAATGATTTTAACCAAGGGTGAAGGTCTGGAATTTTCGAATAATGGACGTAATGAGCCTTGCTTAATTCGTTCACGCGACTAGCGCTAAATGATTGTCCATTTAGCATAGCGAATTTGGGCTGGACGCCATTTAACAATGGCGGTGCGTAAATAGAGGCGAACGATGTGAAAGCCTTCAGTGGGTCTGAAGTAGATAACATTGACAATCCAACGCGCTTTAACTCTTCCAGCTGCTTCGCTTGAGTCACATCAGAAATAAAGACAACGTAATATGCCTTTTCATCAATAACCCAATCTTCGCTCATCTGACTACATGTAAAGTTAGCCCACACTTCTTGATTAGTTTTTGTTAATGTCGATACCGTAAAGTCAAAGGGCTCTTTTGTAGCGTTGAACACATCAATTTGGCGCTCATCTTCTGGGCTGATTGTTTCCTTGAACAGCTTATCTCTCGGGCGTAAGCCATAAATCTCGGATGATGTATAACCAAATATATTAGTGAAGGCTTTGTTGATCTGAATAATTTTATAATCACAGTCCAAAATCATTAAAGCCTTATCAAAATAATCTGTGACCGTTTGGAATAAGTTCTGTTGCTTACGAGATTCAATTTCATTCGTTATGTCACGTATAATCATTAACACCGAACTATCTTCTACGTTAGGTGCCTTTGAGGAGGTGATGCGCAACCAATGCGACTTACTAGTGCGGGTTATCCGGGCTTTTAGCTCATAGGTCTGTGTATTTCCTTGAACATTCACATCGGGCATAGTGATGTCTGAACATAGCGCATTTATATTTTTACCTACTGCATGCTTTGCAGTGATTCCTAACAGCGTAGCTGCACCAAGGTTAAAGTTACAAATTGCTCCCATTCTATCTAGCAATATGATCGGGAGAGTGATGCCATCTATCGCAGCCATCATTGACTCAGTATTGTGCATTGTATTATTCATGGGCAACTCTTATAGCATGCAGAAGTAAATTTTCTATCTGTCTATGTTGTTTTCACCCAGAGTAAAACATGCGTAAGACACGTACCTCAACTTTCCGGATTTGGTGCATTTTAGCCTGTCACTTCGGTAAAAAATGTCATCTATCATCTGAAAAGTTTTTAACTATATAGAAATAGGTACAGAAAATATGAATAAACAACATGTAATAGAAATCATGGCGTTAGCCTCTGGTATCACACAGCGCGAAGCCAAATTAGCTCTCAATGCATTTACCGACGCAGTTCAAGAAACACTCCAAAATAATGGCAAGGTGAGTCTCGTTGGCTTCGGCAACTTCTCTACGCGTCATCGTGCTGAACGCATTGGCCGTAATCCTCAAACGGGGGAGCCATTGACCATCCCCGCCGCTACTATCCCTGAATTTAAAGCAAGCAAATGCCTCAAAGACTCATGCAATAGCCTGTGATGATATTAAAGTCTGTTTGAGACCCTATACCCCCCCCGTTCAAACTATTTGAATCCTGCCGGGAGGCTGCTTCAAATAGTTTGAATTTAAAGCACATCCCTTATTCTTTAAATCTTATAGTGCTATCAATTTTTAAACATTTACCATTTAACTTTTGAGCTTCCCCTAACTTTGTAGACACTTTTTACTTAGAAACCGAAGTAAGGTAAAAAGCGTTATGAATAAAAAATATCCAGACGAATTTAAACAAGAGGCCGTGCGCCAAGTAATCGAAAAAGGTCATTCAGTGCCTGATGTTGCTAAGCGATTAGGTATATCGGATAAGTCACTTTATTACTGGGTGAGTAAGGCGAAAGTGCCCGCCAGCCAATCCGCAGAGCAAGAAGAAATACGCAAGCTTAAAGTTGAGTTAAAGCGAGTAACTGAAGAGCGCAACATCCTAAAGGAGGCCGCTGAGGATTCAAGCCAGTTATGTACAAAGTGGCGGTGTTTATGGCAGCCCACGCATCACACATGAGCTGCGTCGTTTGGGTGAAACATGCGGTGAAAACCGTGTAGCCAAGTTGATGAAGCAAGCCAAACTCAAAGCTAATATTGGCTATAAACGGCGTTATTTTAAGTCGTCTACGCCTCATATTGCCGCAGATAATCATCTACAACAGCAATTTGTTGTATGCGAGCCTGATACCGCGTGGGTATCAGATATTACTTACATTAAGACATATGAGGGATGGCTATATCTGGGTTCTCACGCAAAGTGATTGGCTGGTCAATGCAACAGACAATGACATCAGATATTGTGATTAAAGCACTACTTATGGCGGTATGGCGAAGACCTAAAGCAAAAGACGTTATTGTACATAGTAAACAAGGTAGCCAATATGCCAGTGGTGACTATTTAGATTTCTTAGCCGCCCATAATTTGATACGAAGTATGAGTCGCAGAGGTCATTGCCTGGATAATGCGGTTGCAGAAAGTTTTTTTCATTCGCTCAAGACTGAACGTGTAAAGCGAAAAGTGTACGCAACCCGAAGTGAAGTTAAAGCAGATTTGTTTGATTACATAGAAGTGTTTTACAATCGAACTCGACTACACAGCCATCTTGGTCATGTATCTCCAGATGAATATGAGAATACATATTCACAGGCAAGTTAAGTTAAGTGTCTACGAAACTGGGGGAAGATCAGATATTGTATGTGAACGAATTCAGATATCGAATTATCAGCGTGATCTTCAGCTACGAAAAGTGAAACGATCTCTATGAATCACACACTTTATTTGCATCCTTCGGCATTCGGTTACAATGGTTCTGCACAATTCCGACTGTACGTTTAGCCCAGTCTATATAAGACAAACTTCCTGCTAGCGCATCCTGCCCCGCTATAACGTCACACTGAGGACGGTCCTTCAACTCTATTACTAAAACATCGTCTAAGAGCTTATCGAAGATCTTAAGAGAAGGTAACTTGTATCCTCTTAGATGCTCAACACCAATTGATGTTTCTAATGTTAAAAAGACTGTTTCGCGCTCAATTAAACTGAATCCTAAACTGTCTGCTAGAGTTTTTGATATAAACGTCTTCTCTGAGCCGGTGTCCACGCATATTTTACTGTTGATTGGGGCTTTTGAGGCTAATTCTATTCTCGCACTGATTATTAAATTCCCTAGATTCTGAAAGAAAGGTAAGACTATAACTTCTGATTTTTGAAGACCAAATTCGACTTTCTTATACGCATTTAGAAAATTCAATCCAAGTACATTTTTTCTAGATTCAAAAAATGGATGTTTCGAAAAAAAACCTTTAATTCCAAATGAGTACTCTGCATCAGATTGGTTTCCTGTCACTGACGTGACTTTTAATCTATCCCTTCCATCTACCAAATTTGTACTGTTGTATAGCGCAGCAGTATCAACTAAAAATTGCACATTCAAACCACTCAGTGTAAAAAGAAAGTTATCTCCTACATTCATTATGTTAAGACTTCTCGGTGTGTTGTCCATCCTTTCTAGCAAAGATACTTGTTCTATGAGCTTTGCCGGATTTCGTTGAACTGTATGGTTATTAACCAAAGCTATTATTTCACCGAGTGCCCTAGCAGATCTTTGATAGTTGCCAGAATTCATGTGCAATACATAATCAGAATATGCTGAGTAGTAATTTAACCAGAATGTATCTGTTCGGCATTGGACTTGAGGGAAACGCTCACTCTTTGTAGGTCTGATAGAATAGAAGTACTTTTTTTCCAAACAGTCATCTGAATTCATTAGTACCATTATGTCAGTAGTATCGATAGCTGGGCGGCCGCCTCCATACAAAAAACAACTATAAATAAGAAATATAAACAACATAATTATCGGGCTCAGCTTGAAATTATGCATAAATCCCCTTTTATAGAACTTCAGATATTATATTAATATTTTGGTTATTGTAAAAACAATTCAGAGCAATGCTTGTCCACTTTAAAGCGACTTAGATCATTTCCTGGTATTTTTTTGATGAGTGTGGTGTCAATTAAATAATCTAAATAATCTATGTGAGACTTTATAGATATATTTCTGACGTTATTGAAATCTCTTTGTAACCTTTCTCGATTACCTACCAGGTCAATAGAAATACCTCTAAGAGATTCAGCTAGGACACAATAAGAAAATGCGTAAGCTTCCGACTCTATAATTCTTTTATTTATGAATATCCCATCAAAACTTCCATTTAACGCTTGAGATACGTGCATAGTTTCATGTATTAAAACCATCAAGAGAAACAGTTCTTTATTAAGTTCAAAACTTTTAAGAGAGTCAGTATCAACATAAACAGAAAAGTGATAGAACCCATCTTTATAGACAACTTGCGATTCAAAATTGTCATTGAGTTTTGTGACTATCAGATCGATTTCAAATCGATTATTAAGTTTTTTCTTACCAACTCCATTAGCCAGAAAATTAGCCATTTTAAAATCGAGGTAGTTAGTTCTTACTAAAATGTCTTTGTTATAAAAAATTATTTTTAGCCCATCTTTTTCATCATCAAGTAGGTTAAAAGGTATAGGTTTTTTACTATTGCCTAAATTATTTAGAGAGTTAACGAAAATTCCTCTCTTTGTTTTCTCCACGGTGTAAGCACGTTTGATAAGACCATCTTCATTGAGCTGCTTGTAGTCATCATCTATACTTTGATAACTACTACAGGCAGATAACAATAATAAAATTGCAAATGGAAATGCTATTTTCAAGAGTTTAGCGAGTACTAATCTACGGTACAAAAATAGGGGTTTTCACCATCATGGCAGGTGTGATTGTAAGTTGCAGCAGCAAGACTATTTCCTTCATACTTATAATTCGTTGTTACACTACCACTGCCAAAATAATCTGTTTGCAAGTCTACATCTACCCTCATTTCGTCTGAAGTATCTTTATAGTTTGCTAACCAACTTTTCACTTGTGATGGCTGATTAAAATGCACTTCATTGCCTACTCGATTTGATGGGAAACTGTTTGATGCTAATTGAGAGCCATCTTGGTACAACGTTATCGTAATGTTTCTTGCAAGCGATGCAGAGTTTGTATTATCGAGAATCAAATAGTATTTTGCAGGATCGAAGTCACTCCACTCCTGCTGAGTAATTACAGCAGCACTTGCCATAAGTGATTGAAATGGCGAGAGCAACTGATCGACTAGATTATTGTTACCCTGATCCTGTTCGTAGATAACTGTCATGGTTCCATCTCCGACCGGAACCTGAGCAGTCATTTTACAGCCAGTGAAGCCTAAAAGAGCTAGAGGTATCAATGTGTATTTTATTAAAGAATAATAATTGTTCATAAATTTCCTTATTTCAAATTAAATTTCCATTTGCATTTCCATTTGCATTTCCACTGTACTCATTAAACCAAGTTCAAGTCAAATATTTTTAAAATGTACTATTTTCTAAGATTAATTAATTTTTTCGATATCATAACTATAAATTTTCTACAAATTTTGGGGAAAATCAGTAGTCTTCTCCCTTGATTTATCTGCCATAGATAAAGAAATAAATATCTTAAAACTTAACGTAATTTTTAAACTTTCAAAGGTAGATACACTAGCACGCAGGTAACGAGGATATGCAACACAAATTCATTTGATCGAAAATCCCTAGGGTTTCGACTTCCTACAATACTCGCAAATACTTCACCATGAGTGTCAAAGAACCAATCTATCTTTACTTTTTCGAGCATGTAAAGTTAGCTAAATCTGTTATCAAAAGAAGTATTGAAAGTTACGTTTTGAAAAGTATCGCGGTAGTTACGATAAAGTCACTCATGTAATTGAGAAAAGTAGAGCCGGAAAGGACGCCTAGGGCTAACGAATCCCCTCATAATTATGAGCAGAAGCAATAATATAGACAGGCATGGCGCTATTTGACGTCTTCTATTGAAAGTAGGAATTTCGCCAAAAACCAACCAAGCTGTTACGGGCAAAAAAAACACCATGCGTGATATTTCTATCTTACACGATTTGCTTAAAAAACAATGCCCTAATCTACATGCCAAACGTCTTTCCTCTTTGATGATTGCCACCCAATCTTTGCTAGATGGCCAGCAACTGTCGTTGACCGAATTAGGACGGAATATCTCAGGCTCCGTAGCCCCGAAACACAACATAAAGCGCATCGACAGACTGCTTGGTAATAGCAACCTACATAACGAGCGGCTCGACATCTACCGTTGGCACGCAAAGCTGCTTTGCGGTGCTAACCCCATGCCTGTTGTACTCGTGGATTGGTCTGATGTGCGTGAGCAGCTTAGGCATTTAACCTTACGTGCATCGGTCAGTGTTCAAGGGCGCTCTGTCACGCTTTATGGGCGCGTATTTTCCTTTGCTGAATACAACTCTCCTGTCAGTCATAATCCGTTTTTAGGGGAGTTGGCGAGTATCCTGCCGTCGGGTTGTTGCCCGTTGATTGTTACCAATGCGGGCTATCGTAACCCTTGGTTTCGAGAAGTCGAAAAGCATAGATGGTTCTGGCTAGGCAGGGTGCGTGGAGATGTAGGATTTAAGCGTGATGGGCAAGCTTTATGGCAAAGTAATAAGTCGTTTTACCCCAGCGCAAATTCGCGCGCTAAATACCTAGGGTGTAGGCAATTGGGGCGTAAAAGCCCGCTTCATGCACATCTGCATTTGTACAAAGCAAAGGCCAAACATCGAAAGGACAACCGCTCTTCAAAAGCAGGACGAAACCACACCGCCCAACAAAGCTATCGAGCCGGTAGCAAAGAGCCTTGGTTACTCGCCACTAACCTTCCCGAGAACGATAAACTTAACTCAAAACAGCTGGTTTCTCTTTACGCAAGACGGATGCAAATAGAAGAAACCTTCCGCGATATTAAAAGCCCACAATACGGCATGGGCCTTCGTCACAGCAACAGTCGCTGTACCAAACGATTCGACATATTATTGCTGATTGCGATGCTCGCAGAATGGTTATTACCTCTGCTCGGTATCATCGCCGTGAAGCAAAACTGGGAAAGAGCATTTCAAGCTAATACGACTCGACATCGGCGGGTATTATCTATTATTAGGTTAGGCAGAGAAGTAAGGAAAAGGGCAAAAGATTACAGGATGAACTCAGCCCAAATGACATGGGCTATCGGCCAATATATTACCTGGGTTCACAAAGAAGGGAGACCAACTCTATGAGGGGTTCCCCCAGATAATTTAGTTATGAAAACGCAATCATTAACCTGCATCATTATTTACTATGCAAAAAAGTTAAATCCCAACATTTACCCACGTACTCTAATGCTAATGACCGACTACTAAATCCGGTTTTATAACCTGATATTAACTCCCCTCCATCAGTATATGACTTGATAATCGGATAGTAGAAAACTCCTTCATTATCTTCGCATACCACCAACGAAATTACTTCTAGAGGGTATATCCCTTTGTAATTCCAAACTTCCATTTCCTGCCCAAAAGCAAGCTCTGATACCCATTTTCTATTTTTAACTTTCTCTTCCAATTGTCTTCTCCATTAACCTCAAGTTTATACCTGATTCGGCTAAATTCTAAAGCGTATCTATCAATAACTTATTTGAATTTCAATCTTTTTTTGAGTCTGGGCGTAACTACGCTATCGCTATTTATACCCAGACTCAAAAAGGGATACAGCATATTCGCGCACGATTTTTCTTGCACATTGACTTTAGACGTCATTGGCAATTAAAATACACGCTGTAAAAACAAAAAAACGAATCTTATCGATATCGTATCTTGAGCAATAAAAGACGCTTTGCGTCTATTTCAATACACAGCGAAATTCTTCGCTTTCCAACGAAACCAGTTCTCCGGTTATCGTATTTTCAGAGCAATTTAGACACCTTCGTGTCAGTGATTCATCATCACTCGCCAGTATTAGATGAGGCTAAAAAAGTCTGAACCTTTGTTTTTTAAAAACACAAATCAGGCTAATAGGCATTCAGTTGTCGCTGTTCTTCTTACGAAAAGAAAAATTGTAAAATTACTTACAGGTACACCATGAAAGATTTTGATATCGATGGCGAAATTGCAGCCATTAAAGCTCATACTAAAGCCATTAGAAAACGTAATTATTCCAGTCGCATATCCAAGCTAGATAAATACAAAGGCGAGCTGCTAACCCTCCATCGAGCTGGTACAAGTTCCGCTGCGTTACAACGTTGGCTAAAAACAAAACACATTACATGCGCTCCCTCTACTGTCTTAAGATATATTCAAAAAAATGGGTAAGTTTGCCAAAGCTGAAACCCAAGCAGCATCCGTTATCAAAGCCCTACAACGTCAAGGCGATTTAAAATCATTCAGCACTGCAGAAACTTATAACCAAGCCCTTATTCGCGTTTGTCGTTACGTGAAAGAAGAGCGGCTCGGCTCACTACGAGATTTAACCGTAGAAAGCGCCATGAATTATCTTGATTTACGCAGTGAAGAAGTAGGGCAGAAAACGCTTGACCAAGACCGTCATGCTATCCAATTCATGATGCAGCACCTAACGAAAAAAATAGCGGTTTCTGAGCGTTTGGCCAGCGTCAAATCTGATACTCCTCAAATACTGGCATCACGCAGTTACACCACAGAACAAGTCAGTATGATCACCAACGCTCAACGTGGCGCTAACGAACTCGCTACACAGATTGCTTATGCAGCTGGATTACGTGGCCATGAACTATTAAGCCTTCGCCCAATTGGCGAACGGAAGCCAAGCCTCACTACTAAAAATCCCCTTACTACAAAGTTCAAAGGCAGAGATGGAGAGCGCTACACCGTGAAAGGAAAGGGAGGGTTAATACGCGAGATAGTCTTACCTAAAGTGCTTGCAACACAGCTTGAATCATTGCGCCTGGATACGCCACAGCGGGTTACTGATAGAGGCATACACTACCAGCAGAACTATGAAATCAATGGTGGTAAAAATTGGGCCAGCTCATTCAGCAAAGCTTCTCAACGCGCCCTTGGCTGGTCTTCAGGAGCGCATGGCCTACGGCACAGTTACGCCCAGGAACGCATGCACCAATTACAACATTCTGGCTTAGCCAGGATTGATGCACTTGAAACCGTTAGCCAAGAAATGGGGCATTTTCGTCCCTACATAACTGAGACATACTTACGATAAGAGATGCACTTCTAACTGCCAAAGAGGGTAAATATGCAGTTCAACAATGAAGGTTTAACGCTAGTAATTATACTTTTCGGACTCACTATAGTTGGGTTAAAGATAGCGATAAATTATTATGCTCATCATGATTCAACTTACAAAAATAAAAAAAACACAAAAAAAGCACTAAAATCATTATTTGGCAGACTTACTGTTTATCTTGTCTTGTACGCACTCAGTATAACCTTGACGCTTGTTTCAACACACGACCCATCTCTACGCCTTCTCGTGCTCTTGTTTTTAACTTTTTCGACTATAGGGCGCTGCGTACACATAGTTTGTAGTTATGGACCCCAGCTTGAAGCATGGGGCAGGGAACACGTCAAATAACAAGTTCCTTACTGGGCCTGTAAAGCCCGTGGTGACAAAAAGACGGTTTAGCAGGGGTATGGGTGTGAAAAAAAGATTTTTGCCTGTGGTAACCACAGGCATTGCACTTTAGGGGCGTTTATATGGCTAAAAATGGCTCCCGCTGTAGGTGCTCGTCCCGAGTGACCTAACTGCATTGCGAGGTTATCAAAAATTGGTTGCCATTAATTTATGCGGATCTTTGTTTAACGTTAAGTTTCATAATCTATTTCCTTCTCTCAATACAACCTAAGTTATGGCCTCTGGCCATGCAGCGAAGCGGGAAACTTTCGCCTTGTATTTCAAACGTCGTATGTACTCGTTGCGCAGAGGTACACTGCCAATAAATCTAATTTTGCACCATGCCGCTCTGCTAAACGATCTTTGTGGCCTTTAGGCCATTCAGTACGCCCCTAGCTTTGCTAGGAAATGGCGATCATTGTAATGCTTTTGGGGTATGCCGGAAGGAGCGAAGCGAGGGTAGGGCTGGCAGGGGCAGAGCCCCTAAGAAGGGTGCTTATACAGTTTTATCAACAGGTATTTTTAAATTTTTCAAATTTTTAAACGGTATAATGCGGGTTGTAGCGTGATTAAGTTTCTTTTCCACAGTTTTTTTCCTTTGTAATAATAACTTGTTTGTATTCTTTTCTTGTTTGTATCTTGTTTGTAGATAGCTACAGGCCTTTAAAATCAACAGTTAAGACTAGTTTAGGTGTACATATTTACGGTAAAAGCCCATTTCAGGTGTACATATTTACGGTAAAAATCCATTTTAGGTGTACATATTTACGGTCTTAAAAGTGTACATATTTACGGTCTTTTCCACAGATAGGTGTACTAAAATCCAAGGTGTACACCTAAAGGTTATTGGTGTACGATTTTTAAAAGAGTACACTTTTTACGGTTACTAAGCAGAAGGACATTTTGTGAAGCAGAACAAGTTGGTTGTAACCAAATCCAATGCGCTATTAGATGCAAGCTATAAACTGAATCCAAATGCACAGAAACTAATTTTAGCCTGCATCAGCAATTTGGATCCTCGAAAACCAGCACCCAAAGAAGCGAGGATGACTGCAAAAGAATACTCTGAACGGATGGGAATAGATTATAAAAATGCCCACCGAGAATTATACAAAGCTGTAGACGAGCTATACAGATCCACCATTCTAATCAGAGAACATGATGATGAAACCGAGGTACGTTGGATCCAAGAAAAAGCTAAGAAAATCAGAGGTGAAGGAGAAGTAAGACTGATTTGGTCGGATCGTATATTAAAACATATTAGTGAAATTCAGAACCGTTTTTCATCATACGATTTGAAAGCTATATCGTCTTTACAAGCTGGACACTCTATTCGGCTATATGAATTACTAATGCGCTTTAATGACCAGGGATGGCGAAAAATCAGCGTAGTTGACTTCAAGTCGGCCTTAGGAATAAGTGATAAATATCCAACATACAAAGAACTAAACCGCAGAATTATCCAGCCTTCCATAAAAGAGCTTAATCAGCGAAGCGACCTCGACATTTATCTATCGACAGTAAAAAATGGAAGAAGTGTTAAATACCTACATTTTGACTTCAAACTAAAGGATCAAATGGTGATGGATATATGAACAATTTATCATGCTTAATTTATTTGATTACATAATTACTGCTTTAATAGGTGTACATATTTACGGTGTAATTCAGTCGGACTATCTATTATTAAGGAATAGTGTAAATTACTAAGTAAACAAATGTAATTTACTGGTAATTTACTATGACTAAACTTATATCGGTGTGGAGTCCGAAAGGCGGGACAGGAAAAACAACTATAAGCTTGCATCTAGCAGATTGCATGGCCAGGTTAGATAAAAGAGTCTTGGTTTACGATTCGGATAGTCAAAAGTCACTAACAGAAGTCCACAATCACTCGGATGATCTCAAATTTGATGTTACAGCTACAAGCCCTAAAAGAATCGACGGTTATGATTATCTTATTATCGATTTCCCGCCAACCGTCGAAGGATTGACTCGTGAACATAGGGCTATCTTAGATAAATCCGACCATGTTGTAAGTCCGGTTCGGGCAAGCAGGCTGGATTTAATGTCATTTAAGAGTGTCAAAAATATGGTTGAACAAACACGCCTGATTTGTGTTTTAAACGCTTACGACAAACGTATTAAAGACCAAGTGGAAGTCCATGAAGAAATCGCTAAAGACTATGTTGTATTATCTTACAGCTCCATCTACAGCCGCTCCATAAACGCTTGTAAAACCATATTTAGCGACTCAATAAAAAACTATCACGGCATAAATAAAGCACGTAATGAAATGCGCAAACTAGCGGAGTTAATCAAATGAGCTTTATAAATGACTTTAAAAGTGATGCAACAACAGGTTCTCATGATTTAAAACCTATTAACGAACCAAAACGCATCCTCAAACCTAGATTCTCGGTAAATTTATCAGATGAAGATCATTTACGAGTAAAAGAGTACTGCGCCTCAATGGGGCTAAGTTGCGCAGCTCTAGCTAGAATGCTCATACTGAAAGAGATGGAACGAAAGTAATTTACCATGTAATTTACCATGTAATTTACCATGTAATTTACCATGTAATTTACAATGTAATTTACCTGCAACTTAAAATGAAAATGGACAATAATCAGCATGGCAATAACATACGCCCCTAAAGTAGGGGAGATACTAGAGTGTAACTTTGGACAATTTGAGTTTACTACAGGTACAGAAAACATTAACGACAAAAATTATAACGGACGCATCCCGCCGGAAATGGTAAAACGCCGAATGATAGTTGTTTTAAATGGGAAGCTAGATTCCGGCTGCTTGGTTGTACCAATATCGTCATCAAAGAATATCGGTTACATACAAAGGGGCCTACATGTTCCTATTAACACAAATTTTTTTCGGGTTACTGACTTTTATGATGAAAGGGAGCGCTGGGCAAAGTGTGACTTAGTTCAACTAGTCAGCAAAAAACGGCTTTTTAAATTTATTGATGAAGGTCAACGCTTTGATCAGTTTCTCAATCGCGATCTCGTTACAGAAATACAAAATAGCGTCATCAAAGCCATTAACGCAGCGTCATTACTTACGGTGAAATAGTTTACAGACTTGACAATTACAACATTTTTGTTATTATATTCCGCGTAGCCCTTAGAGGCCTTAAAGTATTTTGTCCCATTGAGGACTTAGAAAGCTCGGTTTATTCCGAGCTTTCGCCATTCTGGAAAACGAAAATTTTTAATCTATTAAAACAAAGCTCTTTCTACGATTCATCCCTAAACCAGCCATAACTCGCCCAAGTGCGTACAACGGGTGTTATGTTAAACACCTCTTCTACAGCATATGCATCCATATACGCCTGGTTAACTGTTGCTTTACGGCCACTTGGGGACTAAACCTGAGAAAAGGTCAATTATCAAAAGTTTTCCTCTAACTATGAGAAATTGCCCCTTAAAGCTCGGCTCATCATGTAACGTAGTGTCAGCTTAACGCTCGGCTGCATCCAACTATGAGAAATCGCCCCTGGCGATACTGACCTGATATCATCACATAGTAGATATGCAATGACATTAAAGAGACGAACAAGAGGCTGAAATGAAAATATTTGCAGAGAGGTTAGTTGAGACAGAGGTCGACCGCCTGTGCGACGTGTGTAATAAGAGTGTGCAGATAGACGTAAATGGCTATAAATATGAAGAGTGTGCAGAATTAATAGCTGAATGGGGCTACGGCTCGAAGAACGATGGTAAAAAGTATCGTTTTGATTTATGCGAAAGTTGCTTCAAAGTCGCACTATACGCATTAAAAAAGCATAAAAAATTGGGAGGGTTTAATTAGAAATTTGATTTTTGAAAAGCTCGACGAGAAATGACAATATCAGCCATTAAGCATTGCATAAAAAAGGTTTTTCTCTTTATCCATCTAAATTTTTAAGAGTTTTTTCATTAAATTTTCCCACATTAAAAATATAGAGAATTTAGCTAAAGAGAATACCTAGATATATGTATCCCTATTATCACTATTACATTTAGCATATCACTCTGCCAATCCCGCATCTCTGTATCGATATTATAAAAACCTTTTTTAGTTAAACCCATCATCCGCGATGATAGCGTGTCACCAAGCAAATTAGTTGTTGTATTTTTATGCATTTCCTATTGATTTTAGAATAACATTCAGCAATGATATGAATTATTTTTTGGCTGATTATTGATGAATTTTAATTTTATTAACAACCTTACTATCACGTTTATTGGTAGGTTTCATCGTCCATTTATCTACCAAGTTTACAAAAATATATTCCACACGTCGTATTGGACATAAAAAACTCTTAAAAATTAATGTGAAGGATACACAATGAAAATACTAAATTACATAACCTCTTTACTACTGTTATTATTTTCAACACACTCTGAAGCAAATACTTCTCCCGATTTTATAACTATAGTTTGTGAATCATGCTATACACAATCAGATTACCGTAGAGCTGCCGCTTCCATGGACGAAGGCACTGTTGTAGTTATAAATACAAAAAAGTACAAAGCAGAAGCATTTTATATTATCTATGAGCCTATGCTGGGTGGATCTAACCCTGTTCCTACATCCTTACCCTCTGGAGTAGAGGAAGCCCTTCAAATGTATGAAGATCTTGTTTCTGCAATGAATGACTTTCAGTATGAGCATGATCAGACTAATAACTCGCAGAGTTTTAATCCACTCAAACAATTCAATTCCAAAAACTTTGATACCGCTATGAACAGTGCATCATGCAGTGCAAATGGTTGTGGTACAGGTTGGAATTTATATCTGGTTCCTGACTTTCCATTTACCGAAGCTTGTAACATACATGACACCTGTTATTGCTCAGATTCATCTAAATCCGCCTGTGATAGGGCTTTTTTGGAGAGAATGAATAATAGAATAGAAGATTTAATAGCTAGCAATGCTTATATAAAATTCAATAAGCTACTTCAATATTTAGTGAAAATACATTTGAAAGCACGTGCTGCAGCATACTACCTTGCAGTAGACGAGGCGAGGGGGGCAAAAGATGCATACTGTGATAGCACAACTAATGCATCTGCCGGTGAGTGCAACCCTGATCTCGAAGCAAACGGACAAGGAGCTATTTTTACATCCGTCAATCGAGTATTTGAGGCATCAGGAGAAACAGATGGAATAACTTTAATCTGCGAGCTTTGGCAATTTCCCAATGGGAATGGGGGTTATTACTATATAGAGCGTAATTGCAGAGCAATGTAGCTGGAATTAAAGTTACTTATGCGGGTTTTAGGTATTCGTTTTAAATAAAAATCGTCCTACCGAACGGCCCGCCCATGACGCAAAAACACTTATTACTGAAGCGTAAAACATCGCTACGTAAAAAAAAGAGCTTGTTCCAATTTCACCATAAAATACTTCAAAAAAAACGATTAATATAAAAACCGAAACAATCCCACTCAATATAGAAAAAATGATAGATTTACTGCGAGTAAAAACACCTATAAAAAATGGTATAAAAACAACAGTAATAAGGGAGATAACACCTTGCAACTCATCCATTTTATAAATCCTTAACAATATATGTATTAACCGTAAAACAAATTTAGGACAATAGCCAATTTTCAGAAAATAACTATTTTGGAGAAACCATACTTTCAATCTATCTTCCTATTTACTTGGGTTGATAGACAGTGTCAAGCAATGGCTCCTCTTATAATTTAGCTAACGAAGCTTTACTAGATGGTCAACAACTTTCGTTGACCTAATTGGGACAAAATATCTCAGGCTCCGTGGCCCCAAAACACAACATTAAACGCATCGACAGACTGCTTGGTAATAGCAACCTACATAATGAACGGCTCGACATCTACCGTTGGCACGCTCGCTTGCTTTGCGGTGCTAACCCCATGCCTGTTGTCCTTGTGGATTGGTCTGATGTGCGTGAGCAGCTTAGGCATTTAACCTTACGTGCATCGG
>OJAY01000271.1_pt1 | contig 22196 bp, 19 predicted proteins | sample 1590331 | NCBI WGS metagenome assembly OJAY01 (sample SAMN05416835, study PRJEB24817) | seawater metagenome | isolation source: Sea water | place: Canada:Atlantic | collected 2013-07 | reverse complement strand
CTGAATCTTCTGGTGTTTTGGCCATCGCTGCACGAACAGGATTTAAATCAACATACGCCATGCAGGCAGCGAGTGCTTTCTCGTCGAGTAATGCTTGGGACTTGAAGCGGCCTTCCCAGAAATGGCCGGTGCAGTTATCTTCGTCGTTAGCTAGCCTAGCAACGGTTTCGTTGAGGCGGCGCATGTACCAGCTAATGCTTATTAAGCGATCACGCCATAGTTTAATTATGTCTTCCAACATGGCTACTTGAGCTTCAGAAAGCTCTTCTCCGCGCTCAAACTTTTGAGTAATAAGGCTGCCTTTATAAAGCTGATGCCAGCGCTGAACGACTTCTAAGTCTGTTAATTCACGGGCTTTAGATTGGTTGACGTGAAGTACGATGTGGAAGTGATTAGACATCACGGCATAGGCGGCAATATCAATACAAAAGACTTTGGCTTGCTCTATGAGTAGATGCTCAATCCAGCCTCGTCGGTGTTCAAAACTTCTGCCTTCTGAATCGCGCCCGCATAAAAAAGCTCGACGTACGCAGCGAGAGACGCAGTGGTAGTAGGGCGTCGCTTCGAGCGAGATCAGTTCCTTCCTTGGTTTAGGCATATGGCCTCCTGATGCTTATTTCGTATTTTAGGCTATCACAATTGACCTTGTGAAAACCCTCATTCAATAGTGAAGCGCACCACTCCTGATATTATTGAACCAAACAGGAGGATTAAACATGGAAGAAAGATATTACCAACACCTACGCCTACATGAGCGTAGGCAGATTTACTATTTACGTCATTACAAGAGCTTAGGTATACGAGAAATAGCTCGTAGGCTAGATCGTCACCACTCTACAATCAGCAGAGAGCTTAAGCGTAACTCAGGTTGCTGGTGTGATCAGTACTACCATAACCCCGCTCAACGGATGGCTGATCAAAGAAGACTCCATAGGCCTCGACCGCCATTGCTAAAGACTGATGCAACCCGAAAGTATGTTGAGGAACACCTTAAGCTAGGATGGACTCCAGTACTTATCTCGGGTCGTCTCACACATCATGAAACCATTGCTCCAGTATCCCATGAAGCGATATACCAATTCATATATCGTGAAAGAAAAGACTTGATCACCTATCTTGCAAGAAAGCATAAAAAGCGGCGTAAGAAATTTCGAACACAATCTATTCAATCAAAAACTTCATTAAAAACAATGATCTGCGATAGACCGGAGCATATCAACAAAAGAACCACCTTTGGTCACTGGGAGAGTGATTCAATGGAGTCAGTCAATCACGAACCTGGTCTAAATGTAATTCTTGAGCGAAAGACTCGCCTCGTTCACATTACAAAATTAAAAGGAAAAACATCGAAAGAGACTGAAAAAGCTATTATCTCAAAATTAAAAAAATATGATTCCATGCTTTGTAAAAGCATCACATTTGATAATGGCGTTGAAAATTGGAACTTTATAGATGTGGAAAATAGACTTAACATTAAAAGCTATTTTTGCGATCCATACAGTAGCTGGCAAAAAGGAAGTGTCGAACAGGTTATCGGATTAATACGTCGATACCTTCCTAAGAAAACAGATATATCAAAAATCTCTGATAAAGAGTTAACAAAAATTGAAAGGCTTTTAAACAGCCGACCAAGAAGATGCTTGGGCTTCAAGACACCTTATGAGATGATTTCGGAAGTAAAGAAAAACAGTGGTGCACTTGAATGTTGAACGAGGGATTTCGAAAGATTTTTTCATATGCTGACTGTCCTATTTATTGCCATTTCAGAAAGCGAACCCGCAATAATGGTACGTTTAGGCATAGACGCTGAGCACTGGCTCTACATTACACAAAATTTCGAATCAGAATTTAAAGGTATCGTCGGTGCCGTCGATGAAGTGAAATCCAAAATCTCACTCTTCTGGGATCAGCAGCGAGAACGAAGGCGAACTGCCGGAATTCAGGCCTGTAAGCTAAGGCTTTCTTAGTCAAAAAAATCGATCAAGTTAACAACCAAAGTCATCAGAAGCCTCTGAGACTAAGTCGCATTTAAAAACGGCAATTTTTTTACGAAATTCAGTTTTTCAAGCTCTTAGCTCTCAAAATCTCGCTAAAAAAATCAGCGGTAAAATTTAATGCGAAATTTCGAAAGATTTTTTCATATGCTGACTGTCCTATTTATTGCATTTATTGTTGCTTGAGTCTGCGAAAGGAAGGGAGAACACCCCAGGGTTATTTTCAGAAAAAATTTTCGAGGGTATGAATATACGCGTACTAAACGAAATCCCCCCGCCCCCCCCTGGGTTCCGCCCAAGAAGTCCCGAGGGAGTGCCTCTCTACGGGGCCTCCTTCTCAATTCTCTGAACGGTACTTGTCGCACAGCATGCAAGCTCAGCCGTTCGGCGGATACTAAATCCACCAGTTCTTAACTCTCTGACTTTAACTCGGAGAGATTCATCTACAGGCCTTCCTTTGTACTTACCTTGAGTTTTCGCCTTGGCGATACCTTCCGCTTGTCTCCTTCGGCGATCCTCATAGTCCTCCCTTGCTATAGCAGCGAGCATATCCAATAACATGGAGTTCACTGCATCCAACATCCTGCCTGTGAAATCATCATCCGCTTCTACAGTCATGGCTGCGTGACTTGTAGGCAGATCCAGAGAGACCACCCTAACGCCTGCTCTTTGAATGGCAGCCTTTAGAGAATCCCAGTCACCTTTAGTCAAACGTGTTAAACGATCAACTTGTTCTATGAGTAAGACATCCCCTGGACTCGAATCGTCGAGCAAACGCATAAGCTCAGCACGCTCTGTACTTGTGCCACTAGCGTTTTCAACATACCAAGCAGCTATCCGCTTACCCTTCTCCAGTGAGAACCTCTTTAAGCTCTCCTTAGCCCTTGTTGCATCCTGATCATCAGTCGATGCACGCAAGTACCCTCGAATAAACACCTCTCTAGCCATCTCCCCCTCCTTACAAGATGTACCGATTTGGGTGTACCTATTCAACATGTACCTTTTAGGGTTGTCAATACACTATTATCGGCACACCTATAGATACACCTCGGGTGTGTTCATTGGGGTATACCTTAAAGATCTAGCACTTTATTTTGAAAGCTATGTTTACTATACTTGGTGTAACTAAACTACTAAGGATGGGTAGGGCAGAGTTACTACAATCCCTACTCTGCTTGTCGTTATGATCTTTCCAGAACAAAAACGAGTCCACTTCAAAAGAAACCCTCTCAAAGAGGTCTCAATCCAAATTAACTTTCATGAGGCAATAGATTTGCCAACTGAGAGTGTAATTCTTTTGAAAGAATCCTTAGCACGCAGTTTTCCTTGGTCTGAAAAGAAAGAATCAAAGGAAGTCAACATAAATGCCGATACAGGTAAAGTTGAGAATAAAAGCAGCCCAGTATACGAATTTTACGACAATAACCGAGAAAACATATTATTTGTAAGTAGCTACGCAATTGGGCTGCGCACCAGAACATATACAAACTGGGAAAGCTTTTTTAAGAACTTTTCATTACTTTTTGATGCATCACTGATCCGAGAGTGCACAGGCAATATCAGCAGAATAGGACTTAGATATCAGGATGTTATTGAACGCAGCGCTTTAGAAATCGACCCTACAACTCCATGGGGAGAATTATTGAACCCTAGTTTGACAGGCCTCTTCGACTGCGACGTCATATCTAAGAATCTAACTGGAAATATGACTCAGACAGTTATCAATCTTGGTGATAAAAACGAATTTGTAAAACTACAGACTGGTATCGTAGAAAACAACATAACCAAAGAGAGTTGTTTCATCATCGACTCTGATTTCAGCGTTTCCGGGAGAATTGCACATGATAGATCTACAGACTACTTATCAAGATTCAATACCGAAGCACGAAACCTTTTTAGATGGAGCATTTCAGACAGACTATTCGAACTTCTCCAGCCCGTCGATTACGAGTAACTCAGATCTCACTAGTTACACTCTTTATTCACTGGCTAAAGATTTAAATGGTTACAAAGTTGTAGTAGTGCCCAGCGGCCAGGAAGAAATCTATAAAAAGGCGATGCGCTCAGTGGATGTTGGTACAACAACTTCTGATGACTTTGGCTATAACTCCGTGGTCGCCCCATATTTTGACGATACTAAAGACCAATCGAATCAAACCAAACCTGTAAAAAATACTGCGCGGATCTTTTGGCTTCGTGATGCTTCAGATGTTTTGTTACTAAACTACCCCTGGATCCAAGAGCTATACGATAAGCTGGATCAGAAAGTTTCAGCGAAAGATATGCTTCCTATGGTATTAAGTTTCGCGAAAATGTTGGAGGAAAACAAATACGACGAAGTTGACAATATCCTCTCGAGCATTCAAACCCAGCGGCTTCATCCGTTGTTTTTGGCAAACCTTGTACGGACAACTTATCCAGCAAGAAATCGTTTGGGAATGTGGCCTGAAGCGTTAGCCAGAGTCAGTGCAGAGCTTACTAAAAGACACATGGATAAAGACAAGATACTTAGGGGCTTGATTAGTTAATCAAGGATGAATAGTAAGGATGCTACGTAATATAATTCCGACGACAGACTTATCAAAATTAGAACGCATAGGTATAGCTATTAAGAACGTTGGTAGAAACCAGAACCATGTCGGACTTATATTCGAAAACGAGATTGACGAAGGCCAATCCCCTGCACTCCTACACTTAGGATTTCCAAGAGGGATGTTCATAGAACCCGCAAACGATGAATACCTTTATATTAACTTTTGCGAATACTTCTCTGAGTACGACAGAGAAATTATCTTGGCACACATTTATAAGGTGATCCTCGTAAATTCCCCATATCAAGCACCCCTAGGTAACAGCTCGTTTCCAATGTATGGTCTAGATACGGAGACAAACTACTTCAACCGAGAATCAGGAAAGTTTGAGAAAGCTCTTCAGCCTGTAGGGCTAACCTGTGCCACATTCGTGCTTGAAATCCTTGCTAGCTGTGGTTATGAGCTACTTGATCTAAATAACTGGCCAAGAAACGTTAAAATTAACGAAGAGTGGCAAGATAAAATTATCAGGGCTCTTTCAATGGAAAAATTTGGGATTCCTGCTGATTTCCTGACAGCTCAAAATAGAAACAAAGGTAATAAAAGGTTCTTACCAGAAGAAGTAGCCGCAGCTACCCAGCATGGCCCGCATCCCCTAAAACGCAAACAGCTTAAAACAACTGCTAAAAAAATACGTAATAAACTAACTGCAGCTTTGTAGTGGTTCAATGATCCCGGACACCCAGATAGGTGGTAACCTTACCATCAAAGAGGTGTTCAATGACAAGAAGACAACGTCGATCATTCACTCCAGAGTTCAAGCTTGAGGCAGCATGCCTGGTACTTGATCAGGGGTACTCAATAACAGAAGCCAGTCGATCGCTGGATGTTGGTGAAACAGCCCTAAGGCGCTGGGTCGAGCAATTACATCAAGAGCGAGATGGTACAACTCCGAAGTCGAAGGCCTTGACTCCTGATCAACAAAGGATTCAGGAACTTGAAGCCAGAGTTAAACGGCTCGAAGATGAAAAACGAATACTAAAAAAGGCTACCGCTCTCTTAATGTCAGACGAATTCAAAAGTATGCGCTGATAGACCGTTTGAGAGAGTGCGATACGGTAGAACTGGTCTGTCAGGCTTTCGGAGTGGAACGCTCCAGTTACTACGATTACCGAAGCCGGAAAAAGAAAATTAATGTCCAGCGAGTACAGCTCAAGGCTCTCGTGAATCGAGTATTTACGGAGGCCAGATCGAGTATCGGCAGTCGCGGTGTCAGGAGTATTCTAGCGGATGAGGGAGTGAACGCAGGCCGATACCTTATTCGTCGCCTGATGAGGGAGTCAGGACTGATTTGCAAACAGCCAGGACCGCACAAGTACAAGCGGGCCTCTGTTGAGCACATTGAAATTCCTAACCGGCTCAATCGCCAGTTTGAGGTGACTGGGCCAAACAAAGTTTGGTGCGGTGACATTACTTACATCTGGACGGGGCAGCGTTGGGCGTATCTGGCCGTCGTTATGGACTTGTACGCTCGTCGTGTTGTTGGCTGGGCAATGTCAGAAAGAGCCGATAAAGAGTTGGTGATAAAAGCTCTGGATGAAGCATGGAATCGGCGTGGAAAGCCTTCTGATGTCATGTTTCACTCAGATCAGGGAAGTCAGTATATGAGCCTGAAATTTCGGCAACGGCTATGGCGGTACAAGCTGGTTCAAAGTATGAGTCGCAGAGGTAATTGCTGGGACAATGCCCCGATGGAGCGATTATTCAGAAGCCTGAAAACTGAATGGATTCCTGATCTTGGATACCGTTCATTGGCAGAAGCAAAAATGGATATTGGGAGTTACTTGATGGGCTACTACAACCAGAGGCGGCCACATCAACTGCATGGCGGAATCAACCCTCAGGCAGCAGAAGAAAAACTTAAAACTGTGTCCGGTATTAGTTGACCACTACATTCATTGTTTATAACTCGATAAAACTACTCATTAACGACAGTCGAATGGAAGGAATTCAGCCTGACGAAATGAGTTTTAACTCATGTCGGCAGTCCCTTAATACTTTTGCATTGAATACTATCGACTGGTCACTCAAAGATTTTCATAAACGCAAACCCAAAGACAAGCTTCAACAACTTATCAGCGGCTGTAAATTACTAAAACGGTTTGGCCGAGTAGAGCCCAGAGTTCAGAAAAGACGGCCTAAGCCATTTAAATTACTAACCCGACCACGAACGGAGCTAAGAGCTGAATTAATGGGCTTAGGGGAATGGAAAACGGCCTTAACTTAGTGGCATTCGGGTCAGAGTCGTTGAATCCTGAATCCCCTTGAATCGCGTCGACGGTATAAGAACAATTTAATCCTTTACAGAGGACCATGGGTAGCAGATCTGTAGTCTATATGTCACGAACACGGTTCAACTCCCTCAAATTGCAGGAATCTCAAAATTATGAATTGTTCAGGAATATTTAACACATCTGTATTCGATCACACGGCCAACTCACACTTGCAGGACACCGTATTAAGCCTCCCTTTACTATTGAAGTACCACTGGCATGAATCAATCTTAATTAAGCAGCTGTAATCTTACGGATTTGTACTTCAGTACTCGGCCCCGTCCATAACATTTCATAATGCCCAGACTGCTTAACGCGCTCTACACTCGCTGGGGTAAATAAGCCCCAGCACAGTGATCCCGGTTTACGGACTGAATTGTATTGAACGCCCTTTGACTCAGTTTTAATTAGTGCTGATCCTAGCTGACGCGACACAGCATAGTCATTAGGTGAGTAAAGAGAAGCCGTTAGCGGCTCGCCTGAAAGATCATGCAAACCATCCGTATTAAATGTTGCCACTAACTCTCGAAATACAAACACATCGAAGTTCAATGCTGGCACCTTCCTCCAGTAAAGTTGCTGATGGTGTTTCACTTCTAGAATTGCAGTTTCTGCAGTATCGGCGAGGTACAAAATACCGAAAGAACCATCTGAAAATCGGCTACCTAATGGGTTTACATGAGTAAAAGGCGCTGTGGCATAAGAACATCCAGGTATGCCAAACGGTATTTCCTCACGACGAATGAGAGATAAATTACCCACCTCCGCTTGTAAACGAGGGTTTACCAAGCTCTGCATGGCGTAAGCAACATCAAACTCCTCAGCGCTAGCAACATCGTCAAATAGATTGACAGGTGGAAACTTGGAGTTAACTAAACGATGGCCCTTAATTACAGCAGCCGATAGCTGCGGAAGCTCCGCCACGGCTACCACGCAGCACCCCGCAGGCCATCTATCCGGCGGAAGGTTTCGTATAGCGAGATAAAGTTACCGTCAGAGATAACGTCCATTGGCGAGCGACCATCAAAGAAGTCGTTGTTGTTGCTCATGCGCATAAACCCAGTGACATTTTCAGGGTTCGAGAAGATCGTACGTATGCTGCCGTGGATGCTCGCCACCATAGCTGCGCGGCTGAGCTGATCTTTATCTAGCTTCACTTCTTGCAGGCTCCCGTTGAGGGCATTGGCGTATACAGAGCGGCTAATACGAAGAATGTTGGTTGCTTGATCATAACTCGCTCCCCAACTGCAGAGAATACGAGCGGCAATTTTTACCGCAGTTGCCATACCCGATTTGCCATCGAGAGGTGTGTCAGCAGTTAAATTTGGCTTGGTGTTTGAGTGATTCTTCATGCACCCTCCATGAAATATTTAAAAATACTACATTTAGATATTAGTATTTATAAATACTTAAGTCAAAACGACTTTAATTTGACCAAGTATGAGTTGCAACGCTGGGTTGGCTCTTACGACACAGGCCTAGCCGCTAAACATAAACCGCCCGTAGCTCAGCTGGATAAAGCGCTGCCCTCCGGAGGCAGAGATCGCAGATTCAAATTCTGCCGGGCGGGCCAATCAACGCTTTCATCGGTGTAATCACTTAACTTATAAGCTAACTAAAACTGTAAATAGCCAATACATCACTACAAACTCATGCCCGCACCATTCAACCTTAACCACGATTTTTGCTCTTCATAGCCAGGCATGACCTTTTCGACACTACGCCAAAAACTGGCATCATGGTTGGGGTTTTGGATATGCGCTAATTCATGTACGACGATGTAATCGAATACCGTGGTGGGCAACATGGCGCATTTCCAATGGAAGTTCACAACACCTTTCGCCGTACACGAACCCCAGCGATTTTGTAATTCCATTACTTTACTGTCGGTTGACACGACGCCTATTTTCGGCTGATAAATGTTAAGGCGTTCGTTCAGTTTTTTTAGAAGCTTCGTTTTATAAAACTGCTTAAAGTGCTCCGGTGCTTGTTGCACCTCATCTTTACGCAACCAAAACTGCTTGTGTAAAAATACCAAAGGCGCTTCTTGGCTATCTGCATCAACCAATTGCAAACGATATTGGCGACCTAGGTATAAAAAACTTTCGCCGTTCACATAATCACGATGCACACGAGTACGGTTTAAATCTTCCCATTCGGCAAGATTACGATAAATCCAGCGGCGCTTTTTCTCGATGATCTGTTCTATTTTATCATGCTCAAATGGTGCCGGAGCCAATACAGAGACACTGCCGTCGCGCTCAATATAAATACTGGTTGTTTTTCGCTCGCTCTTTTTCAGGCTGTATTCAATGTCTCTGTATTTATGTATTTGCATCGTTCTTGCCTTGCGCCGACGACAAAATATCCGCTTCACGGCGCTTTGCTAAGTCCATCACTTCAGTAGTGAGCTGCGCCTTATTGACGATCAAAGCTTTCACCTTACTCAGAATAAACACCTTATTCAGTTTGCCTTCTAAGGTGGTTACTTGGGATGGCCTGTCCCAGAAATTCAAGGTATCGATGGTCTCGGCAAGCGTATCCATAATATCGTCAACAATACGCGCAACAGCCGTTTGCTCGTCATTTGAGCACTGACCATCAAAGGCGATGGCAATAATCAAATCGATAAATGGATCTCCACTACCGGCATCATCGCCTCGGCCTTTGTCGATCTCTTCACGAAGGCTACCCAGCTCTAGCAGCATTTGATCCCAGTTTTCATTGTATTTTTTTAGCACCTCTTCGAGCTTATCGCTGAAGCGCTGATACATCACAGGATCATCACCCTCGTTCACTTTGCAGTGTTTACGAATGGCATGCTCCATTTCACTCGCTGCGGCTTTCGGGTCTTTTTGCTTGTTTAACTCGGTAATAAACTTGTCACTGAACAACTCAACCGGTGGCACTTTAGGGTTAATACCTAAACTGATTAAGTGCTCGTTAACTAACTTACGTACCTTCTCGCCTGCCCCACCAATATTGATTGAATCATCCTTGTAACGTTCTTTTGCTTTAGCTTGTAGATGGGTGAACTGATACATAGGAATTTTAAATGGTTCAGCCAGCTTGTTAGGCAGGATAATATCCATGCTTTGCATAAACTTTTTTAAATACACATTAAAGCTGTCACGGGTTTTAATATCTTCTAATACTTCAATCGCGGCTTCAGTCGCCTCATAACGCTGCGCATCCGTGTTTAGCTGCTGCTTCACCAGTTTTTCGATCTGAACAACACCTTGATCAACAAACAATTGCACCAGCTGATTATAGCGACTCTCTAATACCGGCATTTCAGACTCAACCGATTTAAAGGTATCTAAAATATCTTGCTGATCCTTACCCGAATACAACGACAACGCTTCTTTCAGGTTTTCAGTCAAACCGATGTAATCCACCACATAACCCACTGTTTTACCGGGGTAGGTACGATTAACACGGGCAATGGTTTGCAACAGGTTATGCTCTTTAAGCTTTTTATCGATGTACATGACCTGCTCAACGGGTGCATCAAACCCGGTTAAAAGCATGTCGCAGACAATTAAAAACGCAATGCCAGTGTCGGGTTTCTCATAGTCGAACGACTTCTTAAAGTTTGCTACCGCGTCTTTCTCTCGGCTTTCATTACGGGCTGATACAAAGGCAGCTTTCTCATTAGTGCCATCCGATGAAATTATCACCATGGCATCGATAAATTCGACTTGCTTAATCAGCGCGTGATCTTGTTGTGTAATTGGCTTAGCCAGTTCGTCTTTCACCCACTGTTTAAGCGCTTTACGAATATAGGTTTGATAATGCAGCGCCGCTTGCTTAGACGAACACACCACTTGGCCTTTATAGCCACTTGGTAATACCTTTTGCACATAGTGCTTAACAAGGTCATTGGCGATTTCTTCAATACGGTCTTCCGCTTCTAAAATATCACCGGTGGCAACGTATTTTTGACGGATCGCCGCGATCTCTTCATCGGTGCGATCTTTAAATAGATTTTCAAACTTGGTATCAAAGCCGTGTTTATCATAAATAGCGGTGTCGGCGGTTTTACCTTCGTACAAAATTTGCAAAGTTGCACCGTCGTCTACCGCATCTTGCAGTTTGTACTCGTCAATGTATGGCTCTTTTGAATTGCCGCCAAAACGCTTCCATGTCGGATCATTATGGTGAACAGCAATTAACGGTGTACCGGTAAAGGCTAAGCGCGTGGCATTAGGAAAGGCATCAAATAAATTATCCGACAGACTGGCTTTATCTTGGCCTGTACGCTGAGTGCGGTGAGCCTCGTCAATCATGATGAGTATTTTTTCGGAAGCATTCACCACACCAAAGCTTTCGAATAGGGCGACAACATTCTCGTGGTTATTAGTGCCGCCATAAGATGCTTGATCGTCAGCTACCTTGCCGTATTTCCGATCTGACACTAAGGCCTCATTGATATAGTCAGGGGGATTGCTGTCATCCGCTTCACGGAATTTATGAATCATCACCATATTCAGCGTCGATGAATCATCTTTCAGCGTTTCTTTCACTTGCTCACTACGGGTAATACGATAGACCGTCTCGCCGGTGAGTGCGGCTGTTTCACCGAGCTGTTTATCGAGATCTTTGCGGTCATTCACCATTAATACTTTGTAGTCTTTTAGGTCACTTTGGCTGCGCATTTTGCGTACCAAAAAAACCATAGTCAGCGACTTACCACTGCCTTGAGTGTGCCAAACCACGCCCGAGCGTTCCATACAGCTGTCGCCATTGCGCATACGGCCAATAATTTTATTCACCGCGCGATATTGTTGGTAACGAGCAATAATCTTAATGCGCTGTTTACCGGCCTCCATAAACAAGGTGAAATTATGGGTAATATCAAGTAAATGACGCGGATGTAACATGCCCTGCACTAAGGTTTCTTGCGGGCGATGCTTACCGGTGGTGGGGTCAATGTACGGTGTGTCGTCTGGGTAAATCGTCTTCCAATTAAAGTAATGTTCATCGCCTGAGGTGATGGTGCCAACCTTAGCGTCATCACCATACGTGGCGACCATTAGCTGATTGGTGTAAAACAGCTTTGCTTCACCTTCTTTCCCTTTTGAGCCATCTGGTTCACGAAGGTCGGCATATCGGCGTAGCTGCTCAATCGCTTGATACATGGGGTCAGAGGTAAAACTATTGACGTCCTTACATTCAATCACCACCAAAGGCAGACCATTCACCAGCAATACAATATCCGGGATAATGCATTCTTTAACGCCGCCCGGTGTATCCAAACGGTACTGGTTAATGGCGACAAAGCGATTGGCCTGCCAATGATCAAAGTCGATGATATTAACCACAGGGTTTTGCTCACCGGTGACTGTATTCTCATCCACTTGCCACTTGGTTAAACGCTCAATGCATTGCTGATTATTTTCTAATAAGCTGCGTACACCAAAGTCAGTGAAGTCGTCGTACAAGTCTTCAAGCTGCTCAGCGGTTAACCAAGGCTTGCCATCATGCAGATTGATAGCATGAACCGCTTGCGTGAATTCGCTTTTAATCACCACTTCACGAAAGCTGGCTCTCAAGCTTTTAGCTGGATCAGAGGGAATGCCTGATGCTTGATCAACCACCTTCCAACCCATGCTGGCGAGTTGATTAAGTAGCGGTTTTTCTACAAATTGATACTCAGACATATCCCTATCTACCAAGTAATAACATCAATAAGCCTAAGCTATTTCCAACCTTATGACTTATATAAAAACTTAGGCTAAACCGCCCAAGATGAGGAAGTTAATCGTTCCAGTGCTATCGCAATAGAACGATCATCAAATAATTTTGTTTTACGTTGCGCGCTACTTTTACCCGCAGGCCACTGCTTAATGCCCTGTTTTATTGCCGAAAGGGTTGGTTCTATACCTTGCTTAGCAATAAGCCAGTCAAGCGTAGACAATAGTTCCAAGCCGAAGGGCGATTCAAACCCGTCGACCAACGCAGCCGTTTGATTTAAAGACTTAATGTAAGGTTCCAGCTCGCTGCTTTTCAAATACGCTTTCAGTACATCTTTATTTGTATCGTTAAACCAAACAACATCTAAAGGTTCTGAGTCATTAATGGCTTTTTCTGATACTAGATAGCTGCCATCCAATCCGCTCAACACATGCCTTAATCGATCGGCGTAGGGGCCGTAAATATTTGCTTCAAAACGTAAATCTAATGGGTTAGCTAATACCTCATTGCTGGCCATTCTATTTTCAATAGAACGTTCAAGAAACCAAGCCAGCTTTTGCACTTCTAACAAGCTGCATTCCATGCCCATGACCCAATACTGTCGAATTAATTCGGCAATCATGGCTCTAGCAGGGGTTAATTTTTTCTGACCATGACGTTGAGTCACATTTTGATATTGCTTAGTCGGCTCAAAAATAAAAACCTCAACATCCTCTAAGTCTGACAAAGCTCGTTCAATTTTTGGTTTAACATCAGCCCACTCTAACTTACCGTTGCCTGCGCCCAATGGCGGCAAAGCGATAGATTTCACTTTATTCTCAATAATAAAGCGCTTCAGATCTTCAAGGCCCGATGTAATCCACTCCATTTTTGAAGCCGCGCGCCAATGCTGCTTGGTTGGAAAATTGACAATCCACTTTGGCCCCATTAGTTCACCTGTTTCAGTGGTGAACATCTTGCCTGTTTGGACCTCTTTCGCTTTACACGCTTGCGCGTATTCCCGCATATTTTTGGGGTAACGCTCTTTAAACATCAACGCGATACCTTTACCCATCACACCCACAGTATTCACCGTGTTCACTATGGCTTCGGCCTCAGCATCCAGAAGATTACCTTGTGTGTAATGAATCATTAGAAGTACCACTGTGTCAGTTTACGAACATCAAGGTTCAGGCCACGCTCGGCCACCTCGCGATCTAAGAGTAATTTTAGTTCATCTGTATAACAAACAATACCGATCAAACTCTCAATTGGGCAATATCGATGAATTAAGGCCTCAGCTTGGTAACGCTCTATCTGCAAAGGATCATCAGGGTTACGTTGAAAGTTGCGCTGCTGTAGCAACGGCCAATCAACCTCGCCTAACTCATTGATATTATTATAAAATTCTGCCAAAGGCGTATAGGCATGACGATCGGTAAACACAAAAGGAATGCCCTGCTGCTGAATCTTGTGTACTGACGACACCAATATCAATATGTCGTCATTGCTGCGCTGCTTCACATCTCCACGCCCCGTATGAATGTTATACATCATGGGAGAAAATGGTGTGAAGTAAAAAGGAACATAGTCAGCCAGTACGCCGCCAGGGGCAATTGGCACTGCGCGATGTGCACGCCGATTGATTAACTCCTGATTACCGATACCTTCGTACTGCGCAGCCGTTACACCTGAGTTCGCACTGTGCAAGCCATTATCCAAAATCCAGTTGATATTGTGCCTATGAACAATACGCCATATCAAAGCTTTCTCTGCATTTAAGCTAGGGTAGTGGTTAGGCATTTTCTTTTTTCGTTACCAACATATGAGGAGCTAGATTAACATGAACACTTAGCCCTGCCGACCTTGCCAGATTTATTACTTTCTTTTGTTGATCCACATTTTTGACTGCAATAATCAGAAAGTCACGGGCACTTACAGGTTTGGGAGATAGGCACTCTGCCATACAAATACTTTTGCATTCGTCATCTTCCATGAAATTACGCTTATTCATGCAATCCCAGTTGATTGCTTCCATACCCTCATCATAACTCAGTACCTCAACACCGCTCGAAGCCAAAGGATGACGAGTCACTATTTTCCAGTTTTTTGATTTTGCTATCGTTCGACGCAGTGCAATTAATACAAATTCTTTATCCGCGTTTCCTCGGACAGCTGCATAATCGAAGGGATTTTTAGTAAAAAAATGAAAAGGTACATGACTTTCTAAGCCTAGCTCTTTTCGCTTTTTAATGATTTCCTGATCGGCAACATCCGTATAACCAATTTTATCCGATTGATTCAATTCTTCACGTGACAACAATCCATATTCAAAGATCGATTCAAGATTTTCAATGTCAGTCAGGTGATACAACAAAGCCTGCTCTTCAATCCTTTTACCCATGTTACCTCCCTTTAATACCTACAAATATTGTAGGCCTATAAAACATGCGTTGATCACATCCAAATAAGGCGAGATATTTCAAACAAAAGCTTATGCCTAGCTTCTAATTCATCTTCACCGAATTGATTATAAGCTTGAAAACTAAGCTCCTTAGATTGAATAAAGTTTTTAAAATCTAACTTACTTTTATAAGTATCTTCACGCAAAGTCTCGTTCCAATAAAGTGTATTGGCATACGACTTAAGTTTTTGCTCGTACACTTCATTATTACTGGAAATATTATCTTTACCTTTCAGTAATAAAATCCCACCAAGGCGATTACGCTGTTGCTCAAAAAGCTCTTCGTCATCATTAAAATGGGCAAGATTTTCTGAATTTCTTGATAGTATGTGCTCCACATGAAAACCATTCACAGAACCAGTCTTTAAAACTAAGTCCTTAAAACTATGGCGCATATCTTGTCGCATACCATCAGCGACAAAGCTCTCTATCCTTGTAAAAAAATATCGAATAAAACGCTTATTAAGCGATGATAAAGATGCATTTTTGAAGAATGCATAACGGAACGGATCGCTGACTTCATCTTCACGTTGGTCAGCCAACATTTTGGTTAATGATTCATCAAATATTGTGCGATAATCATCCATTGGCGCACTTAGTAGCTTTGCTGCGATGGTATAAATTTCTACAGCAAAACGGTTACTGTCATAACCTCCTTGTAATTGCGATAGCGTAAAGAGCCTATCTAACTCACGAGCCACCAAATCAATCTTTAGATTTTCTTCTGGGTCATCGACTCGACAAGCTGCAAGAATCAAAATACACTGACTTTGCAAGTCGTTCATTTCGTTATAGTAGACATTTTTATAGTCTGATTTATATGTAGTCTTCGCCTGCCAGTACTTCAAATATAGTGCAGAGTAATAACGAAACTCTTTATTTAAAAAGTTTTTTACATTAACTGCGTTATGTTCGAGACCAAGCTTGGCCTCCATAGATGGCGAGAACATTGTACGATGATAATCACCATCGAATTCTTGAGCTTGCGCTCTGGTCGATGCAAACTGCGCCTTCAAGAAGTAACGAAAAAAGTTATCAGCCTCGTCTTCTGAACAGGCATTAATTGCCTTGACATTACTTTCCCACAAGGCATTGAAATCGTATTGTTGCAATTCGACCTTATCAATTTGCCCCAATAATTTACCTTTTAAGATCTCATAGGGTTTAAGTTTCACCCCACGATCATTAATCACCTCGAAAACCATGGGTACATCGGTTTGCTCAACTGATAGGTTAATAATCACCAAGCGCAATAAAAAGTAGTGAACAAAAGTTTCAAACACTTTTTTATCAAATAGCTTCGTATCTAATACCTTGCTAATAACCTGGTAGTTCACAACCATATTCTTGGCTGTGATTCCACTACTGATATCGATTGATTTCAGATCACTATCATCATTAAACAGTGATTCCAACGTGCTGAGATGTTTCTCATGGTGCATCCAATAGGAGGCTTCCATACCCGAATACCCAACAACCTTATTTGATAACCAATTGTCAGTCTTTGAATCATAAGACTTCGCTAAATGTTTGAGCTTGATGAGTATCAGCGTTAAGGTTGTTAATCGTTGTTGACCATCGACGACAAAAACTTTACCACTCACAGTATTGGTTACGTAGGTATTCAGGTAATACCATGGATATTTAGCTGTAATCGTTTCTTGCGTAGGATCAAGATCTTGATTTTCAGCATAGGTTTTGGTGAATGGGTAAAAAACATCATCCAACAGACGCCGCACTGGCACTTCATTCCACTTATAATCACGCTGATAGAAATCAATGTGATAAACCGTACCACTGAACAGTTTTTCTACACTTTGGTTACTTGGTTGTACATCCATCTTAAATATTCCTTAGCACACTTTGACCTTGCCTGTTAAAAGGTCTTGCATAAGGCCTTTTTTTATTAACTCATACTTTTTCTTTTCAGCTTTCAGCTCTACATTTTTCTCAAATACTTTGAGTACTCGCTTACCAATAGTTTCTTGCTCGTCAACATCTTTAGGTATAGATATTTTCAATTTTTTAAAATAATCCAACCCAATTGTTGGTATGGTGCTCCCCATCGCAATTGCATTGAAATTTGGTTTCATACTCTGAAGCCAGAAATATAAGAAATAGTTATCTAATGCACTTCCACATCTCCAAGCCATAAAGTGCTGACTCACAGCCATTTCTTCAGCTAAGATTGCACTCTTACCTATACCAGCATCTCTCGATAAAATGACAGTTCCTTTAGGGTGTTTAGTTGCTGAAGAGTTCTGCAAGCCAAGTTCACTAATATTATTATCCGTCTCATGGATATACAAATCATCTAATTTTTTAGAATCTGCTAGCGACACCCATTTAATATCTCCATTCCAATATTCAGGAAAAGATTTACTTGGTGTGTGACCACTGCCTCGCATAGAAATATCATCAAGAAGTACAACCTCCCACTCCTTCGGCACCCAGCCCAGTTCGGTTTGTTTGTAAAGTTCGGGGGCGTCTTCGACGCTGGGGCGCAACTTTCCGCAATGGGGGCCAGTGGTCATATCAATGCCACGGGTGAACAGGTCGGCCATCATGCCTTGTTTGATGGCGGTGTATTTTTCGATGAGGGTTTGTGTTTTTTCGATCAGGTTATCGACGGTGCTTAGGATTTTGACGATTTTTTTTTGTTGTTGTAAAGGAGGACACGATAGTGTCAAACCACCTAAATTTGATCTACTAATCCTTGTTCGAGTAGTCCCGCCTGCCACCTCCTGACAACGGTCAAGAAATTTTTGCGTATTAATTGACTGATGAACATATTCTTTATCAAAGAGATCTTCATTTACTCGAAAGATTGTCACATCAACTGATGTAATAAATTTGTTTTCTTCCAATTCAGGGACAATACAGGCGCGACCAGCAGGTTCTGCCAACCTACAAATCAACAAATCACCTGGATAGACATCCCTGCACCCCAATTCATTGAATGATTCTAAAGATATGAATTTTTTATTTTTGTTCTTAAATTCACCTACACCAACATTACCTGTTTGAATTAACCTTACACCTTCAGAAGTAATGTATTGCGCTTCAATCCAGTCACCATCAATAAAATTTTCTCTACCCGGTTTTGCGATATTAATTAATGGGACACTTTGCCAATCACTCATAACCCAACTCCTTCAAGAAACCATCTAGCAGTTCAGCCTGCTGATCTCGCTCGGTTAGAATGTCTTTCACGGTTACCGCGTATTTACTGTGTAGGTTTTCGATGGCTTTCACTAGGTGCGTTACCAGCTGGCGTAGGTATTGTTCAAAGCTTGATTGCATCTGTTGCTTGAAGCGCTTTTCGATTAATTCTTTCGCCTCAATTGGAGTTATTTTTTCACGGGCTTTTTGTACTAGATCGTCCTTTTTCTTTTCGGCTTCTTTAATACCGGCTTTTAGATCTTTGAGTTCTTTTTCTAGGGTGGTGTGCTGGGCCAGTTTTTGGTCAATGGTGTTATTGGCTTGGGTTAGCGTTTCAATTTGTACTTCTAATTCTTTGGCTCTGGCTTCGTCTTCTGTATTGGCACTGTCTTTTTTGGACTCTTGTTTAGAGAATCGCAGCTCTTTTTTAAGATCGCGCAGCTGGCCGTTGTTGTCTTTTTGTGAGGCTTTTAGCTCTTTAACCTGCACCTTAGGTAACACACCAGTTTCATTTTCTTGGTCGTTATCGTTGTCGTCGGCACTGCCTTCATCGTCTTCTTGCTCATCATCACGTATTTCATTGGCCGCTGCGAACAAGGCGTCGAGTTCGTTGATGCGAGCTTGGTCTTTTTTCAAATCGGTCAGCACTTGTGGAAACTGGCTTTGCAGTATCTCTTCGTCAGGAATCAGTTCGGCGTTCCAGCCTGAGTTGGCGATGGATTTGAGTTCGGCCTCGGCGTTTTTGAAGTTGTTGGCCATGGCCCCACGGATTTGATACAGGCTGAGTAAGTTTTGCGGCAGCAGCGCGTCGACGATGCTGTTAAGCGCTTCGCGGCGTAAGGCGAATACGCCTTTCGAGCCGGTTAGCTGGTCGCCAAGTTGATGAAATGCCGGAGCGAAGGTGGTATCCCACCAGTGGTTTAGCTGGTCGCTGAGGGCTTGGTGTTTGTTGACCAACGCCGGGAACGTTTCAACAGTGGGTTTGATGGCCGATTTATCGGCGATGATTTCGTTGAGGCTGTAGTAGCTTTCGCCGGGGTGTTTAGGGTGCCCTTTGCTGAATAAGGCGTCTTTGAGCTGTGGGTAATTTGTCCAATACGGTGCGAGGGCATTGACCTCGGCGGCGGGTATGCCGCCGTTAAGGTGAGCTTTTACGTCGTGTGGCTCGGGCGCTGGGCTGTTGTCGACGTAGCGGCGTATGTTGAGGTTGTAGCCTTCGGCTTCTAGTTCGCTTACGGGGACGGCGCGGGCGTACTTTTCTATGGCGTTGCGCTCGATATTGCCTTGATTGTTGAGATCTGCGATTTGTTGGTATACGTGGCTGATTTTTTCGATGTCTTCTGGGCGTAGGCTGTTTTGGTTTTTGCCTTCTTTGTATTCACGGTCGGCGTTGATGAAGACGACGTGTTTGCGCTGGGCAGCATCGGCTTTGTTGATGACTAATACACAGGCAGGTATGCCGGTGCCGTAGAACAGGCCTTGGGGTAAACCGATCACGGCTTCTAATATGCCTTGCTCGATTAATTTGGCGCGGCATTGTTTTTCTTCACCACCACGAAACAGTACGCCATGCGGCATAACCACGGCCATTTTGCCGTTTTGTTTGAGTGACGCGACCATGTGTTGCACAAACATGAAATCGGCTTTTTTGCCGCCCTCCGGGAGCCAGGTATGAAAGCGCCCTGTGTGTTCCATACCCAGCTTTTGGTAATTTTGCGAAAACGGTGGGTTGGCGATGACTCGGTCAAAGCTACGAATTTCACCATTGGCGGTTAGGTGCTGAGGTTTGGCGAGGGTGTCTTCGTTTTGAATATTGGCCCCACCTGCGCCGTGTAAAATCATATTCATTTTACAGATAGACCAAGTAGTGCCGCTGTCTTCTTGGCCGAAGAGGTCGATTTTGCTGACATCGCCGCCGGTTTCTTCGACGTATTTTTTACTTTGAATCAGCATGCCGCCCGAACCACACGTAGGGTCGTAAATTTCCATGCCTTCGTCTGGCTCTAATAATTCAACCAGTAGGCGTACCACTTCGCTCGGGGTGTAGAATTCGCCGCCTTTTTTACCCGCGCTGTCGGCGAAAAATTTGATCAGGTATTCGTAGGCGGCCCCGAGTAAGTCAGGGAATTCGAAGTCGTCGTTGGTCAGCGGGATGGTATTAAAGTGTTGTATAAACTGCACCAGTACGCTGTCTTCCATGGGCTTTTTGCCCACTTTTTTGTTGAAGTTGATGTGCTTTAGTACGTCTTCTAGGCCTTTGGTGGTGTTGGCGTCTTCTAGGGCGGCTAGGGCTTTGTTAAGTTCGGTACCGACATTACTTTTGATGTGTTTGATGGTGTCCCAAGCGGCAGCTTGGGGCACAAAGTAGGCGTACTGGCTGGGGTCATCCAATAACATTTGGATGGAGTCAGAGTCGTGCCCTTCTTTTTGGTACTGGACTTTAATGGCCTTGCGGTCGGCTTCATATTGGTCGGACATGCGTTTAAGGAACAACATGCCGAAGATGTATTCTTTGTATTCTGAGGCGTCCATCTTGCCGCGCAAGATATCGCAGGCTTGGAAGAGTTTGGTTTCTAGCTTGTTTAGGGTGAGCTTTTGGTGTGGCATTTTACTCTTCTGTTTTAATGGTCGATGTCGATTGTCGATGGCGTCGTCAATAAGTGACTGGATTAAAGGTTCAATTATTACCCAGCCAACCTAAATGGTCATGCTGGTTTGATCAATGTTTGCATCCAGTCTGCACCGTGTTTTGGGTTCATGCTCTGGGTGTATGTCGGCACTGAATGCGTCACAACTGTTGCCGTTGTTAATACGTTTTTATCAGTAAAAGCTGTTCAAGGCACGCTTCTAATAACTTATACCTGAACATAGTCGCCTCTCCTTTAGCCAGCCCGACTGAGTTGTTCAACGATATTGAACGTTCATTAGTATTGAACACGCCCAGTGATAGGATATGACCAGTGATACTAAGTGAAGCAAGATTTCATTAAATGCTTCTTACTCTCCAGGCCAGTCTATAAGTTCCAGCACAGCATCCCAGATTAACCAGCCAAGTCGTTACACATCCCTTTTCTTATTCTGCTTAAACCCCGCCAGCGACACGACGTTTTCAGGCTGATCTTTTTGGTCAATGGTCTCTAACAAACTCTGTTGTTTATCAGGCTCATTGTCAGCTTGAATCTTTACTGAGGGTTTAGCGGAGGGCTTACTGAGCAACGCCAGCATGGCTTCTTGCGGCCAGATGCAGTCTTTTTGGCGTTTCACATTACACGGTCGATCAGCTAACCATGCGCCCGTGCGATAAGGCGAGAGGTCTTGCACATCCGCATGATCAAAATACAACATGTGATCAATATCCCCGGCCATACGGTTCATCGTGCCCTGCACCGAGCGATTGCATTGGGTGTCAAAAACTAAGGGCTGCAATAACTGTGATGCGCTTTCCATGTGTTCGTGGCTGGCTCCGGCTTTGAGTAGGGTGTTCATCAATACATCTTCAAAGTGCCACTGTAAGCTTTTAAAATCTGGTTTGGTTAGGCAAGGAATAAACAAAGGGAATAGGGTTTCATCGTGCACTAATAAAATGCAATTACGCCGCTGTAACGTAAGAAGATTGCCGTGCCAACTCCCTAACGGGTTGGTGTGTTGAGGTATGCTGGCGTTAAATAAGCCTGCTGATTTTTTCGGAGTTGGGAGCAAACCAGCCTCATCAAGGGGCAGTTTGGCGAATAATTTCTTAGTGCTATGGATACGAATCATAAATGTTCCTAATTATGTAAATTCTTCGGAGCAGTCTCAAGCCCAAGGCCAAACTCATAATCAAAATACTTCCTGCGCTCTACGCCCGCCAAATTCGAGTTCACTTTATTCGGATGTTTGTATTCATGCCAACCAGCAACATCGCGCCCGGTGTTCAGCTTTGGGAATTCGGCGTTGGCTTGTGGCTCTTTGCCTAAAAATTCTCTCAATTGATTTAGGCTGCCTGGCTCGCTGATGTCGATGGATAAAAAGTCATCACGGCCTTTAAAGTAGTCAA
>OJAY01000256.1_pt1 | contig 23183 bp, 19 predicted proteins | sample 1590331 | NCBI WGS metagenome assembly OJAY01 (sample SAMN05416835, study PRJEB24817) | seawater metagenome | isolation source: Sea water | place: Canada:Atlantic | collected 2013-07 | reverse complement strand
GAGATAGCGTAGCGTCTCGTGGGCTCGGAGATGTGTATAAGAGACAGGTTACGGCGAGTACGTGTTTGATCATTCATGGGCAAATGCCTACCACCAGCACGGTATTCCTTATTACCCTAAATGGGTTGCTGCTATTCCTTTTACGCCAGTCTCTGGTTCGCGAATACTAACGCATGAAAAGGCGCCCTTTAGTGACGCGCTTTTAGCCCTTATTTCTCAAGCCGTGCAGTCCATGGGCGAAGAAGCCGTCTCTTCCTGTCATTGGCTATTTACTAATAGCCTCACTCAAGCGTTACTCGCTAATCATTCAGGCTTGCTCACCCGCTACGCCGTTCAATTTCAATGGCACAATTACCAATATACCAATTTCGACAGTTTTTTGAATGCGCTAACATCACGCAAGCGCCGAGACATGAAAAAAACACAGCGAAAGCTTGTTGAACAAGGCATTCGCTACCATCATTTAACCGGCAGTGAAATAACCGATGAGGTCATCGACTTTTTCTTGCAGTGTTATCAAGCAACGTATTTAAAGCGCAGCGGGCATACAGGCTACTTAAACGAGACGTTTTTTCGGCAGTTGCGTAACACCATGGCCAAGAACATGCTTATTGTCACGGCTTACAAACATGACTCTCCTATCGCCAGCGCTTTGTTCTTTTTTGATGATACAGGCTTATATGGCAGATATTGGGGCGCGTTAGAGGAAGTCAGCGGCTTACATTTTGCGTGCTGTTATTTTGAGGGTATTGCTTTTGCGATTGAAAAAAAGCTTCCACTTTTTAACCCTGGCACCCAAGGCGAACATAAAATTCTTCGTGGTTTTGAACCTATTTACTGCCAATCGCAACATGAACTATTTTCGGCCCCCTTTCATGATGCTGTAGCGTCATTTTTACAACAAGAATCAGAACATATTGTGGCGTATTTCAATCAGGCCCAAGATGTTTTACCTTTTAATAACGATATAACACCTACCCTTAAAACGACAAACACCCCTAATCCTTTATTAGCGGTGAATAATCATAATGAGAAAACGATATGAAACAAAAACTACTCGCGCTAGCCATAGCAGCATCGCTGGGCTTAGCAGGCTGTGGTCAGCCAGAACAAAATAAACAACAAGCAGCTGACAAGACGGCGATGGAAGAAGAAATGGGTCAGGCTGAACTCGGTTCATTTGGCGTAGATTTATCTGCCCGAAACGAGGCGGTTAAACCTGGCGATGACTTCTTCATGTACGCTGGCGGTACCTGGTACGACAATTACGAGCTTCCTGCAGATAAAACCCGATTTGGTGCTTTTACTGCCCTGGCCGAGCGCAGTGAAGAGCAGGTTAAAAATATTATTGACGGTTTAATGGAAAAAGAAAACTTGAACGCTGATGAGCAGCTTGTTCATGATTTCTTCGTCTCCTATATGGATGTAGAAACCCTTAATGAAAAAGGCCTTACACCTATTTCTGATGTGTTGTCGTCTATTGATGCTATTGCTTCAACCAAAGATTTGACCGAAGTATTTGGTAAAAGTTGGCTCACCGGTGCTAGCTCTCCTATTGATACTGGCATGTGGTACAACCGTTTAGATCCTAATGAGTACCAGCTTAGCGTTGGTGTTGGTGGCCTTAGCTTACCCGATCGCGATTACTACATTAGCGATCACGAAAGGTTCGTAAAAATTCGTGAAGCTTACCTTGCGCACATTGAACAGATGTTAAACTTTGCAGGCGTTGAAAATGCCGCAGAGGAAGCAGCCACTATTCTTCAACTTGAAACCGAAATAGCAAACATCCAGTGGCCGCGTGAAAAACGCCGCGACCGCGACCTTACATTGAATCAAATTGAACGCAGCAAACTTACCGATGCTTATCCTCAATTTGATTGGGACACTTTTCTAGCACAAACCGGCTTTCAAGCCCCTGAACTTAATATCACCCAACCTGAGCCTATCAAAGATGTCATTGATATTATCAATGAGACCAGCCTTGATGACTGGAAGGCTTACCTGACGTACCACACCATTAAAAACAACGCTGGCTTACTATCGGAAGATATTTATTTAGCCAACTTTGATTTCTATGGTACTACGTTAAGTGGTCAGCAAGAGCCTCGCCCTCGCTGGAAACGTGCAGTAAGCCAGATGTCGAGCACGGAATCTCTAGGGTTTGCTATAGGTAAGATATACGTTACTGAGTACTTCCCAGAAAGCTCGAAAGCACAAATGGCAGAGCTGGTTGAAAATTTACGTACTGCCCTGAATGAACGTATCGATAACCTTGATTGGATGGGTGAAGATACCAAGGTTAACGCGAAAGAAAAACTTATGGCATTTCGCCCTAAAATTGGCTACCCAGACAAATGGCAATCTTTCGACGGCCTAACCATTAACAGTGATGACTTGGTAGGAAACGTGCGCAATCTGCGAGAGTTTTTCAAAGCTGAAGGCATTGCGAAAGAGCTAGAAAAAACCGACCGTGAGCGCTGGGGCATGACCCCGCAACGGGTTAACGCGTATTACAACAGTTCGTTTAATGAAATTGTTTTCCCTGCCGCTATTCTTCAGCCGCCGTTTTTCGATCCTAACGCAGATGCCGCGGTAAACTATGGCGCAATCGGCGCAGTTATTGGTCATGAAATGGGACATGGCTTTGACGATCAGGGCTCTAAGTCTGATGCTAATGGTATTCAGCGCAACTGGTGGACTGACTCAGACCGCGCTGCATTTGAGAAAAAAGCAGATATGTTAGCCGAGCAATACAACCAATATGAGCCGATTGAAGGGAACTTCGTTAATGGCCGTAATAGCTTAGGCGAGAATATTGGTGATGTAGGTGGTTTGTCGATGGCTTATCATGCTTACAAACTAAGCTTAAATGGTGAGGAAGCGCCGGTTATTGATGGCCTAACTGGCGATCAACGTTTCTTCCTTGCATGGGCGCAAGTCTGGCGTGAAAAGCGTACCGAGGAAAGCATGTTAAACCAGCTACGTGGTGGAACGCATGCTCCGGGTCGTTACCGTGCACAAGCCCCACGCAACCACGACGCCTGGTATGAAGCGTTTAACGTGCAACCTGGCGATGACTTGTATCTTCCGCCAGAAGAACGGGTTCGTATTTGGTAATGTAAGTGGATACCCATGCGGACGCTTTGTCCGTGTGGGCTTCTTTGATGACTGTATTTTTAAATGCCGCTTTCATGATTGAAGGCTTTTAACCTCACGTTCGCTTTTAACGTCAACTTCCCGGCGACTTACATGCCGATTTTACTGGTAATAAGACACCGTTTTATTGATATTGTGATAGCACCAATCGTACATAACGCTTAACTGCGTTGCTTGCCTTAGTCACATTTTCCTTAGTATTTTGCCTTTCACCTTCAAGGGCATTACGTAACCAAAAACCATCAATCATGGCTGCGGTAGACAACGCTGCCTCTTTCGCATGCTCTCTAGGGATAAGGTTTGTAAAACTATAAGTTAGGTTGCTTTCTAGTCGTTTGTGGTTAATTCGCTGAAGTCTATGTAAGCCCTCACTATGTAACGACAAAGCCCAAAAGTTTAGCCATGTATTCGTTGCCGACGACTCTTGCTGTTCAACCGAGAAGTTGCTTTCTATAATGGTGTCAATACGCTCTAAATGACTACTAAAACTCCCTTGGAGTTTGAGCTTTTCGAGCAGGTATCGCATAGCGGCTTCAATTAACCCCTGCTTACCGCCGAAATAATGACTAATAATACCGCTTGAAAGACCCGCTTGTTTACTAATTAAACTAATTGTGGCGCTGTGAAACCCGTACTCAGCTATGACCACCAAGGTGGCATCAATTAGCTGCTTCTTTCGAATGGGCTCCATTCCTACTTTTGGCATGTAACTGCTCCATACCGTATGAGCCGCTGCAACGCACTCGAAATGTACGTTACAGCAACCCGTCTTACAGTGAATTAAAACGTTAAACGCGCATTAATGGCAACCGCGCGTGGCGCACCTATCCAAAATGCATTAGGGGCAATGGTAGACGCATAATCTTCATCTAGCACGTTGTTTACGGTTAAGCGAACTTCAAGTTCTTCCATGCCTTGACCTATATTGCTAATGTAACCACCAATATAAAGGTCGCTAACCAAATAATCATCTACTTCAGCGGTATTGTAAATATCGATGAAACGAGAGTCGACATACTTTGTCGATATACCTGCGAAATAATTGTTTTTACTCCAATCTAGGCTAATAACTGCCATGGTATCTGGCGTACCAATAACCGTATTTCCTTTTACAGCTACCAGTGAAGACTCAGCGTTAGTAGTATCGGCAATAGCGGCTTGTGCGCTAGCCAGTGAGTCATACTGCGTACCCGTGCCACCAATGGTTTCAATGTATTCCGACTCGCTTAACGTTAGTGACGTAAATACAGTAAGGTTATCGGTAATCGCAAAGTCTGCAGACATTTCAAAACCGCTAGACTCAATACCACCCACATTTCTATATCCACCTGCCGCGGCTTCTAAGAAGTCGATACCGCTAGCAGTTTCATTGCTGGTGAATTGAATGCGGTTATTGAACTCGATGGTGTAATAAGTAATATTGGCATTGAATTTAGCACTTGAATAACGAAGACCCACATCAATGTTCTCTGCGGTCTCTGGTTCAATGAAGCGTAAATCCGTGTCGTCGCGCTCAAGTTGTGCATCTTTAATTGAAGCGAAGTTTTCACCGTAACCAGCGAAGAGCTCCAACCCATCTACTGCGATAGGCGCTACAAAACCGGCAGAAAATAGCGTGTCAGAATCTGAATTAACCTCTAAGTTGTTAGCGCTGTCGAAATTATCGTTCTTCGCAATATCAACGTTGAAACGCTTAGCGCCTAGACGTACTTTCGCTACCCCAAAATCAATTTCGTCTTCTACATAATACATTAGGGTATCAACGGGGAAACTGCGGTCATACTGTACCCAGTAAGGCGAGTTATTAAAATCGTACCCAATCGCTGAGTCGGTAATTTTGTGCCAGTCTCGGTATTCATCACGCTCATAATCTTCCCACCACAAACCAAAGCGAAGCGTGTTGTCGAATTCGCCTAACTTGGCGTACCAGATACCATCTGCATTAAAACCGATGCGTTCTTTGTTGTAGTGGGTGTGTCGGTATGAACCAACTGGAATTGCACCTTGTTCATGACAGCTTGGATCGTACTCTGCACCCGCGCCACCATAAGGAAAAGTAATTGAGCTTTCGCAGCCAGCAATAGGAGAAAGCTGCATGCCATCGCGGTCGACAAAATAAATATTGCCCAGTGCGCTCCCACCGTAAACCGTATTCCCATTAACCAACTCTGAATGACCTTCAGTGCCGTCATCTTTTACGTCTACAAGGTAAGGCGGTACCCAATCACCACGCCCTTCGTTCTCATGATAATAGGCACTAGTAGAAATATCGACCGCGCCAACAGAGAACTCAGCTTTTAAATAGGCCAATAGGTTTTCCCGTAGCGTAGACCAGCCTCGACGATAAGATTGATCTTGATAAGGAATACCCGTCCACTCACTGGTAAGCTGATCCCAGTCTGGGTTTTGCGCATATTGCTCTAGGCTATAGATACGCTGGTAGTTTTCTTCGTGGGTATCGTCGTACGAGACGTAACCAGTTAACGCAACGTTTTCCACCATAGAGGTAACTTTCAACGCTAGATGGTCACGGGTGTTTTCAGCTACCTGATCCATGAAATCACTGCTTTCTTGCGTAGAAAGACTTATCCATGCATACGTATCTTTTAAGATCTCGCCGGTGTCATAACGCACATAGTATTTAGACGCATCGAACTCACCCGCCGTAACACTCGCAACAAAGCCTTCTTCCTCACTAGGATTGATAGTAGTGAAGTTTAAAGTGCCACCCAGCGCTTCATGAGAGCGAGAAGCAATATCGGACGTACCTTGCGATACTTCGATGGTTTGTAAGTTTTCGGTATCGATATAGCGGTTTGCTTTAGCACCGCCACCATAGTTAGAGTTGCCGTTGGCCATACCATCTACTGTCATACCGATTTGCTGTTCGTTCAAGTTAACTTGAAAGCCGCGAATAACAATAGAAGTAGACCAATCATCGGCCCCAAAGGTATCCCCTTCGTTAATTAGTACGCCCGGTAAGTTATCTACAACAGCAAGCACACTGCTTAAATTAGCTTGTTGCTTTTGCATGTCGTCAGAAGCGGCGTTATTAGCGTATGACACGCTTCGGCCAACAACCGTAATTTCCTCTATTTCATTAGATTTATCTTCGGCTATCGCTTCGGCGTGGCTATTCGATGTGCCTGATAATCCGGCAAGTACACTAAGTGCAATGAGATGGTAACGCGTCATGTGTAATGTTCCCTTTTTAATCGTTTGAGTGTGTTTTACCCAACCACCTTAAAAAGCAGATGTGACAGTTACGTTAAGTTAAATTGAACATTCAATTAATAAAAAGTGACAGGAAATGAAAAAAGCGAAAAAAAAAGCCCTTCATGAGAAGGGCTTTCATTAAATAATCTTATTTAACAGTAAGTTAAGATTGCGATACAGCCTTAAAATTAACTTCTTGGTTAGGTGTTTCCGTCACTTTTTTTTTCGCATAAAGCAATGCATCATGCAGGTTGTCATAAATAACGATGCCTGGATGATTAACACAGATACTCTCTAACACTTCGTTCACAGCGGCATTAGCACCGCAGATCACTAACTGTCTACCAGCCGCTATAGCATCCACAGTCACTGTTTCTACCGCCATTGCTGCAGAGACATCCACAGTAGGCACACGGGTGAAATCTAAGATCATCACCTTCGATCCCGCTTTCACGTTATCTCTTACATGGTGACCTACATCAGCAGCAGCACCAAAGCTTAACGGGCCACCGAAGCTGAAAATAGAGACCTTGCCTTTAAGCGACTCAAGTAATGCATTTTCTTCTGGATCGTTAAGCGACTCTGGAATTTTGCGAAGCTCTTCTAATTGCAAGTGAGCAACTTGGCGCACATAAGCAAGGGCTGCGAATACCACGCCCACACCCACAGCAGTGATAAGGTCAACAAACACAGTGAGTGCAAGTACCAATATCATCAGACCGAAGTCCCAACGAGGCCCCTTATGAGCACGCTTTAAGTAGCTCCAATCGATAATATCTAAGCCCACTTTAACCAAAATACCAGCAAGTACAGCATGAGGAATTTGCGCCGCGAGCGGGCTAAGACCCAACACTATCGCAAGTAAAACCAATGCGTGAACCATACCCGAAATACGGTCTTTACCACCGCTACGAATATTCACAACCGTTCGCATGGTTGCACCGGCACCCGCAATACCACCAATTAAACCCGCTACGGTGTTACCAATACCCTGACCGATTAGCTCTCTATTGCTGTCATGACGAGTACGGGTCATGTTGTCTGCTACCAATGACGTCAACAAACTGTCGATAGCGCCAAGAACTGCAAGAATAAACGCAGCTTCTAAAATTAGTAATGCTGTACCTTGCTCGAATACTGGCATTTGGATGCTTGGTAAGCCCGTAGGAATTTGACCTAAGATAGGTACAGATAACGCCAAGCTTACAAGAGTACCAATGATCAGTGCTGCTAGCGCACCCGGTACATATTTACCTAATGACGCAGGCCATTTGTAGGCAATAATTAATGTACCAATACCTAAGCCTAGCGTTGCAAAATTAATATCTGCAAGTGCTGTGGGTAGATAGCTTAATGCGCCAATAGTGCCACCTGGAGGCTCATGCCCCAACAAGCGGCCTAATTGTAGAATGATAATAATGGCACCAATACCCGACATAAAGCCTGAAATAACAGGGTATGGAACTAGACGGATATATTCCCCAACTTTTAAAAAGCCGAAAATAATCTGAAAAATACCGGCGAGTATAACAGCGGTGAAAATCAAGCTTGCATCGCCTGAGAGGCTGGCAAACAAACCTGCTAATACAACAACCATAGGCCCTGTAGGCCCAGAAATTTGTGAAGGTGTACCACCAAACAACGCGGCGAAGAAACCCACCGCAATAGCACCATAAAGGCCGGCCATTGGACCAAGTCCTGAGGCTACCCCTAGCGCTAAGGCTAGCGGCAAGGCAACAATACCGGCGGTTAAACCACCGGTGATGTCACCACGTAAATTACTTACATTTAACTTAAACATGGAATGTTTCCTAAATTCTTATCGCGCAAAAGTGCTTATCGCTTAAGCTGCGCTTCTGCGTGAGATTGATCCATTACCTCAAACTCACCAGACTCGCTGTTGTAGCACAACACTTCGCCACTACCTATATTATAAACCCAACCATGAAGCGTAACTTGTTTGTTCGCAATTTTTGCGGCAACAGCAGGGTGTGTACGTAAATGCTGAATTTGCTGTACCACGTTTTCTTTCGTTACATCTTCTAGGTGATCGTGGGTTAGTTCAGAACAACCACTACGCTCTTTAACAACTTCAGTCGCAGCGCGACAATGGCCCAACCATTCTTTAACGTGTGGCAATGAAGAAAGCCCTTCTGGCTTCAATGCGCCTTTCATTGCGCCACAATCTGTGTGTCCACAAACAACGATGTGCGTAACGCCCAGTGCGGCAACAGCAAATTCGATTGAGGCAGTCATACCACCCGTTTGGTTGCTATGCGGCGGCACGATGTTGCCCGCGTTACGACAGATAAATAATTCGCCCGGATCAGTTTGCGTCACTAGGTTAGGGTCGATACGAGAGTCTGAACACGTAATGAAAAGCACTTCTGGGTTCTGACCGTTCGCCAGTTTTTGAAAAGTCGCCTTTTTATTTGGGTACACTTCCTTCTGGAATTTCGCAACACCCGAAATAACGTGGTCCATAAATTTCTCCATTAAATAATAATTATTGTCTTTAACTGTCTACGCCAGTGTCACCTGATAGATTAATAGTTTAATATACTAGTTCGTGATAGCTCTTAACTATCACGCTTTCTGAATTATAAAATTAAGGCGACGTAATAACCATGTTACTGAACGGTAAAACTCCATCGATTAACCAAATACGTTATTTTGTTGCGGTAGCTAAATACTTAAGCTTTCGTCAAGCTGCCACAAGCCTAGGTATTAGTCAGCCTACTTTAACGAGTCAAATTAATGCCCTTGAAAGCAGTTTGGATTTAGTATTATTTGAACGTTCAAGAACTGGCACCTTATTATCCCCTCAAGGCAAAGCGCTACTCGAAGCGGCCGAAGAAGTACTTCAAGCGAATCACCGTTTCAATGAAATAGCGCGGGATCTGGCTGAAGGTGAAGTGGTTACCTTCCGCCTTGGTATTCCCCCTACGCTCGGCCCTTACTTGTTGCCCCATATTTTACCCGAATTGCATCAGCGCAAACCAGGGCTTCGTTTCTACGTGCGAGAAGCTGCACCACAGGCACTACAACATGGATTGCTGCACGGTGAATACGACTTAATTATCTCACCACTTTCGAGTGAATATTCGCAGCTCATAACTGAGCCACTGTTTAACGAACCGCTTAAATTTGTTGTGCCTTCTGATCATAAGCTTGCCGGAAATGCCTTTGTTCGCCCTGAGCAAATTGCTGGAGAAAAAGTACTCACACTAGAAGATAGACACCACTTTCATCATCAAGTGCAACATATCTGCGATGAAATTGGCGCAAACCTGCAACGAGACTATGAAGGAACAAGCTTAGATACACTGCGGCAAATGGTAGTCATGGGAATGGGCGTGGCATTTTTGCCGGGGCTATATATACATTCAGAATTACATCACCCAGAGGCACTTCATGTTTGTGAAATAGAAGGTATGCCCATGGAAAGGCTACACTCACTAGCATGGAGAAATACCGCCCCTGGTCGCAAAACCTTTAGGGAAATTACCTCTGTGATAAGGGACATCATAAGTAACCGACTTTCAACAGCGGTAGAAGTTATTAACGATTAATCACTGGTCTATATATTATCGCGAGTTTCCTCACGTTGATGACCCGATTGATTAAGAAAAATGGTATATTTACGTTAATACATGAGCAACATTCATAAATTATGATTGAACGTCAGCACCTTAAAATAATTAGCGCTATTCATAAACACGGCACCATGACGGAAGCTGCCAAGTCGTTGTTCGTTACTCAGTCAGCGCTTAGTCATTCGATGAAAAAGCTAGAAGCAAGTTTTTCTTTGCCACTGTGGCAAAAGGAAGGGCGAAAATTAGTGTTAACCCAAGCTGGCAAAAGCCTAGTTGGGCTTTCTCAGCGAGTGCTTCCTCAATTCGAGCATACCGAAGCACAGCTTCGCCGTATGGCGGAAGGTAAGCAAGGTATATTGCGTATTGGAATGGAATGTCACCCTTGTTTCGAATGGTTGTTAAAAGTGGTTGCACCGTTTTTAAAGGCCTTCCCCGATGTAGACGTTGACGTAAGACGGGCCTTTTCATTCGGTGGCTTACAAGCCTTACATGGCTACGACATCGATTTATTACTCACGCCCGACCCATTACATGTAGAGGCAATAAGTTACACCGGCGTATTAGATTACGAACAAGTATTGGTGATGCACAATGAGCACCCTTTGGCTGAATGCGCCTATATCACCCCTGCGCAATTAGCCAATGAAGTGGTGATCACCTATCCGGTAGAAACCAATAGACTGGATATTTTTTCAGGTTTCCTTACCCCTGCTGGGGCAAGCGTGAAACAACACAGAACCATTGAAACCACAGAAATTATTTTGCAAATGGTGGCAGCGGGGCGCGGTGTTACCGCACTACCTAAATGGTTGGTTGATGAAGCGAAAGAAAGTGCGGTGTTAACTTATAAGCCCTTAGGTGAAAAGGGCCTACAAAAAACCTTATATTTAGGACACCGAAAAGAGGTAGATCCGATAGGGTTTGTTGACGAATTTATAACTCTTGCCAAAGCTACCGTGTTGCCTCAATAAGTACTTATAGGTACTTAAATTTTAAACTGCGCTACCAAATCATTTAACTCAGTTGATACACCGCTAAGCTGGGTTGCTTCAACCGCCAGTTCTTCTGCGTGTTGGCTTGTACGATCGCTTAAACCTGTAATTGCCACCAAAGATTTATGAATATCTTGGGCGACTTCAGTTTGTTGTTCAGTAGCGTGAGCTATATGCGTGCTTTGTTCATGCACGGTGCCTATCGCTTGATTGATTTGCTCCAACGAAGTCACCACTTTAGCGGTTTTTTCAACGCCACTTTGAGAAAGGCCCTTGCCTGTTCGCATAACTGAATCAGTTTGCTCTGCCATATGCTGCAAACGCTCTACCATTTTACGGATATCCGTGGTGGACTCTTGCGTACGACTGGCAAGAGAGCGGACTTCATCTGCAACGACAGCAAATCCTCGGCCTTGCTCACCAGCTCGAGCAGCTTCTATGGCAGCATTTAGTGCAAGTAGATTAGTTTGATCAGCAATACTGTTAATAACATCGATTACCGCGCCAATGTTGTCCGACTCCTGACTTAACCCACTCACCACTTCCACCCCTTGGTCGATGGCTTCGGCTAAAGAAGTGATTTCAGCCATGGCGTCTTTTGCTTGTTGACTACCTTGAGTAACAATGGCTTCTGCTTGGTTAGCCGCTTCACTAGAGTGCGCCGCATTTGTTGATATTTCCACGACTGTGGCGGCCATTTGAGTAACCGCAGAAGATACATTATCAACTTGGCTTCGCTCTTGATGAATTTCTGCACTGGTACTTTGGGATACGTCTCGTAAATGATCAGCTGCATCGGAAACAGCCTTAGTGTTTAATGCCGTTTCCGTTAACAAACCTCGGAGCTTGTCGGTAAAACGGTTAAATTCTACCGCCAATGCTCCAATTTCATCTTTACTAGTAATGTCTAATCGTTTTGTTAAATCACCGTCGCCACTAGCGATATCCGCCATTGCAACACGCATTTTGGTTAACGGCTGAGTGATTTTTGCACTGGCTACATAAGTGATAAGTGCAATAAGGCAAATAATCGCTAGTGCCACAATAACTGCGGTAGAAATAGCGTTATTAATTGGTGCCGCTATAATACTCGCGGGGATCAAAATACCTAACGACCAATCCATCGTAGGGTTATCAAGCTTAGCGTGCCTGAATACCGCCACGTATTCTTCACCTTGCCATATTACTGACACTTGCCCTGATGATGTCGACGCTATCTTTCTCGACAAGGCACTAAAACCCTTAGTATCACTAAATACTGAATCAAATGACGTTAACGACGAGCTCAGCGGGAGCGGTGTGGTTTGCTTTGGAAAGTAAACAATGTTTTGGTTCTCATCCAGTAGGAACGCAGTACCTTGACCTTCAAACCGAATATTGTCGATAACCGACCCTATGGTACTGATAAGAATATCAATGCCACCTACGCCTATCAGCCTACCGTTTTGATAAACAGGTGATTGTACTACCGCTGACACACTGCCATCCTGCGAATCTACCGCGGGAGGGGTAACGTAAAGCTCTCCTTTGCTTACCGCCGATTGGAACCAGGGTCGTTTAGATGCAAAGTAGCCTTTATTCACATCTCCAGCATCAGGGCCGCTTTCATCAACCCCAACACGCCCTTGCTCAAAAAAGTACTCACTGGTAGCGGCAGATGCAAAAAAAGCCGACTTAATATTAGTGTCTTGGCTACTTATATTGTCAAAAACAGTGTAAACAGTGGCGGCGTCAGAAAGTTGGGCTTCACTGGCACCACGACGGGTGTGTTGTATAAAGAAATCTTTAAGAAAAGGGTTACTTAAAAAGGTTTTGGCTACACCACCATAGAGGGAAAAAAAGGCTTCCACTGAATCGGCTTCGTTAGCCACTAGTGCTGCAACTTCTTGTTCTACTTGGTGCCTCGTATTATCACCAACTATATTCACCAAAAAGAACGCGGTGACAAGCAACATAACTGCAATGCTTCCCCCCACGATCAACATAAACTTCTTCTGAAGGGACAATGAACTCATGATTACTACTCTATTTGTTTTTTATTTTAGTCGCGCGCAATAGATAATGAACATCTGGCGCTTAATATCGTCCACTCTCTTAAAATAGTAAAAGGCCCTCCCTTCCACTTTACTCATAATAAACAGTGCATTATTACTTTCCAATACAAACGAGTCGATTTCAACTCATATTTAACGCAAAAAGCCAATTCAACTAAAGTTTAAAAAAACAGATTAGATATTTTTGTTTATTTCGCACACAAGATAGCTTTAAGTGGTTAAATTTACCGCAACCAATGAAGGGAAGCCGATACAAAAAGCTGTGAGCTGTAAGCTGTGATGTCAGTAAGAAATGCTACAGTGAATAAAACACTGATAGAGAATAAAGCCAACAGAGAATGAGATGCTGAAAACTGATTAGAGTAATAACAGAAGATAGGTCTTCGAAAATTTCCAAAATTTTTAAACTATTTCGAAACTATTTCGAAACTATTTCAAGACTCTTTTAAAAATACAAAATGAACAATACAGCCACGACCAAATACATCATGGCTGTATGCGGAAAAACATAAAGGTTACGGCTTATGCCACTCCAATAACAAGTTATTGGCCGGCATCTTATGTATTTCACGCAGCACTAAGTCATTACTCCATGCTGTCAGCTCGCTGATATCACGATAGCCACCATATCCACGTTCGATAAGTGATTCATGAAATACTCTGTTACTTTCAGAAGAGAATTCGCCGCCAATAGTAAAGGGGCCATATTGACAAAAAACACCACCCGAAGGTAAGTATTCACTTACTGATTTCATCAACAGTTCAGCTTCATGACGCTGCATAATGTGGGCGGTATTAGCACTGTAGATACCTTGAATGGGTAGCGATGGAAAGCTGTCTTTACCTATAGTTAACGCCACGGGCTTTGTGACATTGGGTAACGAAGCTTCTTCTAACCAGGCTATAATACCTTCATGATAGTCAGGTTGGTCGCTACAATACCATTGCAAATGCGGCAAGTTTTCAGCGAAATATACCGCGTGCTGACCTGTCCCACTGCCAACTTCTAATACGCCTTTACAATTAGCAAACGTGCGATTAAGCACAGCTAAGATTGGCGCTTTATTGTTTTCGCACGCTTGGCTAAACGGCTTTGAGAACGACTCAGTCATGTAAATTAGGCCCCAACCATTTCTCAGCTTCTTCCAGTGTCCAACCTTTGCGCGTGGCATAGTCTTCCACTTGGTCTTTTTGTATTTTAGCCACGGCAAAGTATTTACTTTGAGGGTGGGAGAAATACCAACCCGACACTGCCGCACCTGGCCACATGGCGTAGCTTTCGGTTAGTTTCATGCCGGTATGCTGCTCTGCCGACAATAAATCCCAGATAAGCTGCTTCTCAGTATGTTCTGGGCACGCGGCATAACCTGGTGCAGGGCGAATACCTTGGTACTTTTCACGAATGAGGTCATCATTGGTTAAATCTTCACTTTCGGCATAACCCCAATACACTTTACGCACTTGTTCGTGTAAGTATTCGGCAAATGCTTCGGCTAATCTATCAGCCACGGCTTTCACCATAATACCGTTGTAGTCATCACCTGCCTTAATAAAACTATCGGCAAGTTCATCTTCACCTATTCCGCCAGTCACAGCAAAGGCACCAATATAGTCATTGATGCCTGATGATTTCTCGGCAACGTAATCAGCCAAACAATAGTTAGCAAATTTATCTTTTAAGGTTTGTTGACGAAGATGGTGGGCTACACCTTGCACTTCTGAGCGCGACTCATCGGTATACACTTCAATATCATCATCTACGCGGTTGGCAGGAAATAAGCCAATAACCCCTTTAGCGGCTAATGAGTTGTTAGCAATAATGTTATCTAGCATCTCATTAGCATCGGCGAATAAGGATCTTGCTTCTTCCCCAACGACTTCATCTTCTAAAATTCGTGGGTATTTACCAGCCAAAGACCAGGTTAGGAAGAAGGGCGTCCAGTCGATATACGGACGCAGCGTAGCAATATCTACATCCACTGGCGTTACGCCTAATTTTTTAGGGGTTACCGGTGCTTCTGTAAAATCTGGCGTGAAGGCATTAGCTCGCGCTTGCGCTAAGGTCACAGGCTTACTTCGAGGCTTCTTACGAGCATGCTGATCGCGTACTTTGTCGTATTCTTTTGCCAGTTCTTCGGCGTAAATATCTCGAGAGCCACGATTAAGCAGTTTTTGACACACGCCAACAGCGCGACTCGCATTGGGTACGTAAACCACAGGCGCATGATAGTTTTGCTCTATCTTCACCGCAGTGTGTGCTTTGGAAGTAGTTGCGCCGCCAATTAATAACGGTAAGTCGAAGCCTTGACGCTCCATCTCTTTTGCCACATGCACCATTTCATCAAGTGAAGGGGTAATAAGGCCAGAAAGGCCAATCATATCTACGTTTTCATCTTTTGCCACTTGCAAGATAGTGGCAGCGGGCACCATCACCCCAAGATCAATCACTTCAAAGTTATTACATTGAAGTACAACGCCTACAATGTTTTTACCAATGTCGTGAACGTCGCCTTTCACGGTAGCAAGCAATATTTTGCCATTGCTCTTAGTACCATCGGATTTTTCGGCTTCAATGTAAGGCTGTAAATGAGCCACGGCTTTTTTCATTACCCGCGCCGATTTTACAACTTGAGGCAAGAACATTTTGCCTTCACCAAACAAGTCGCCAACAATGTTCATGCCGTCCATCAACGGCCCTTCAATTACGTGTAGCGGGCGCTCGGCTTGAAGGCGGGCTTCTTCAGTATCATCAATGATGTAATCGGTAATGCCTTTTACAAGCGCATGGGCCAAACGTTTATTCACGTCTTGCTCTCGCCAGCTTAAATCTTCTTTTGCCGCTGCTTTACCGTCGCCTTGATAGTTAGGGGCAATATCAAGCAAACGCTCCGTAGAGTCACTACGGCGGTTAAGAATGACATCTTCTACCGCTTCGCGAAGCTCCTTTGGTATTTCATCATAAACTTCAAGCTGCCCCGCATTCACAATAGCCATATCCATACCAGCACGAATGGCGTGATACAAAAACACCGAGTGCATCGCTTCGCGAACAGGGTTGTTACCTCTAAACGAGAACGATATATTAGAAAGCCCCCCCGAGATATGCGCATAAGGGCAAAGCTCACGAATTTTTCGGGTTGCTTCTATGAAGTCTACGGCGTAGTTATCGTGCTCTTCTATACCCGTTGCTACCGCAAAGATATTCGGGTCAAAGATAATGTCTTCTGGCGGAAAGCCGATAGACTCTGTCAGTAATTTATAACTGCGCTGACAAATCTCTACTTTTCGAGCTTGCGTATCGGCTTGGCCTTTTTCGTCAAAAGCCATGACTACCGTGGCAGCACCATAACGTTTGATTTTTTGTGCTTGGGCAAGAAAGCTTTCTTCGCCTTCTTTAAGGCTGATTGAGTTTACAATCGCCTTGCCTTGCACACATTTTAGCCCCGCTTCAATCACTTCCCATTTTGATGAGTCAATCATAATAGGAACCCGACTGATATCGGGCTCGGACGCAATCAGGTTTAAAAAGGTAACCATGGCCTGCTTGGAATCAAGCATGGCCTCGTCCATATTGATATCGATAATTTGCGCGCCGCTTTCAACTTGCTGGCGGGCAACATCAAGAGCCGTTTCATAATCACCCTCTAGAATAAGACGTTTGAAACGTGCTGAACCGGTAACGTTAGTACGTTCACCAATGTTAATAAATGTAGAAAATTGTGCGCTCACGCTGCCTCCTAATGTACAAACGGCTCAAGGCCAGACAAACGCATTTTGGGTTCGAACTTAGGCACCTTTCTTGGTGCTATGCTGCTAACTGCCTCGGCAATAGCACGAATATGTTCTGGCGTACTGCCACAGCAGCCGCCTACAATATTCACTAATCCAGACTCTGCCCATTCTTTGATATGCTCGGCCATTTCAGGCGCTTCTAAATCATATTCGCCAAACTCGTTGGGTAAACCCGCATTGGGGTGAGCAGATACAAGGCACTCGCTAATGGTAGAGACTTCTTCAACATATTGGCGTAACAAGTCAGGCCCCAAAGCGCAATTTAAGCCAAACGAAAACGGGCTAATGTGGCGCATTGAATAATAAAAGGCTTCAGAGGTTTGCCCCGAAAGCGTTCTGCCTGAGGCATCGGTAATGGTGCCTGAAATCATCACTGGCAAATACTTACCTAGTTTTTCGAACACGGTTTCCACGGCGAAAGCTGCCGCTTTAGCATTTAGCGTATCGAAAATGGTTTCAAGCATAATCAAATCTACGCCGCCTTCGATTAGCGCTTCGGTAGACTCTGTATAGGCTTCTACTAAGGCGTCGAAAGTCACGTTGCGCTTACCTGGGTCGTTAACATCAGGAGAGATAGACGCAGTACGATTCGTTGGGCCTAATACACCAGCGACAAATCTGGGTTTATCAGGGGTTTTCGCTGTGAACTCATCAGCGGCTTTTCTGGCTAATTTAGCGGCAGCAATATTGATGTCTCTAGACTGCGCTTCCATGTCGTAATCGGCCATGGCTATTGTGGTAGCATTAAACGTATTGGTCTCAACGATATCGGCGCCAGCTTCAAAGTAATCACAATGAATTTGATAAATAATATCCGGCTGTGTAATGGCTAAAAGGTCGTTGTTGCCTTTCACATCACAGTGCCAATCGGCAAACTGGGTACCACGGTAATCTTCTTCTTCCAGCTTATGCTGCTGGATCATGGTTCCCATCGCACCATCTAATACAAGAATACGTTGTTGTGCAGCGCGTAGCAGTGTTGCTTGGGCGCTAGAAACTGGATGTTGACTCACGCGTTACCTCTTTGGCTGTGATTTTTCAGCTAACTGATTTAAGTCATATGGCGTTGTTTGGTAAACATAGTAGTTTAACCAGTTCGTAAAAAACAGACTCCCGTGGGAGCGCCATCTGACGATAGGTGGCTTGGTCGGATCGTTATCCGTAAAATAGTTTTTGGGTATAGACGGTGTCTGCCCTGCCTTTACGTCTCTAAAATATTCATCGCCAAGGGTATCAGCATCGTATTCTGGATGCCCCGTAACAAACACCATGCGCTTATCTTCTGAGGCGACAATATAAGCGCCTACTTCTTCAGACTCTGCCACCACATGCAGTCCATCTACACTATTGTAATTCGCGGTATCGATATGACCATAGCGAGAATGAGGCGCATAGAATACCGGGTCGAAGCCACGCAATAATTCATTATGGGGGTCGTTTACTTTGTGCTCGAACACGCCTGAAAATTTTTCTTTGCGCAGCGTGCGGGTAAAGTTATAAAAATGGTACATAGCAGCATGTGCAGCCCAGCATAAATATAGCGTGGAGTTAACGTGACGCTGTGCCCATTCTAAAATGGTAGTCATGGTATCCCAGTACTTTACGTCTTCGTATTTCAACAATGCTAGAGGAGCACCAGTCACGATAAGCCCATCGTACTTTTTGTCTGCCACTTGTGAAAAGTCGTGATAGAAAGCATCCATGTGAGACTGAGGGGTATTTTTGGGTGCCTGACTATCGATGCGAATAAAATCTACATCAATTTGAAGTGGCGTGTTGGAAAGTAATCTCAACAGCTGTACTTCAGTCTCAATTTTATTAGGCATCAAGTTTAAGATACCCACTTTAAGAGGACGTATATCCTGATTCGCCGCCCTATTGCTCTCCATGGTGAAGATGTTTTCGCCCAACAACACATTCTGCGCAGGCAGTTGTTCTGGTATACGAATTGGCATAGAAGGCTCCAGTCATAAGTTACTATGACTGTATTGTGGCAATTACCACACAGATGTCAACATCTTTACGTCTAGACGTCTAAACGGACGTTTAATTACATTACCCAGAAGGGGATTGTTTGTGTACCATAAATAACATTTCTGCTTCGGCACGAGGAATATCACAAGCCTCCATCACTTCCTCGATACTAGCGCCTTGCTTTACTAACTCGGCCGCTCGCTGATAAAGCCTTAGGGAGGGATCCTGGAGTTTTAGTTCACGAATCTGATTTTCGAAGTCATCTTGTTTAGTTTGAAGGGCTTGTAGATGGCGAGTGACCACTAAGCTTCTGGTTTGTGCTTCATTTTGTTGATGACCAAAATCTCGAATTTGGGTATCCATGTCATCGGTTCTACGCGTTACCAGGTCTTGCAGTTCGCTTAATGCCGCATGTGTTTTTCGCTCTTTAAACGTCAGCCATATTGCAAAAACACCAAGTGCTATCACAAGCGCAAGCAATATAAGTTCGTTGATTGTTGGAGCAATAAACTGCAGATCCATATGCGAAGAAGCCTTAATTCGTACCTATGTAAACCGGAAATAAAAAAGGCAGATAACTTAGTTACCTGCCCTTTAGACGTGTAGGTTGACTAAATTGAACTTAGTTCATCCCACTCTTCGTCACTTAAAAGCTTGTTTAAATCCACGAGAATAAGAAGCTCACCGTCTCGGTTGCTTACACCTTGGATAAACTTAGCACTTTCTTCAGTACCCACGTTTGGCGCACTGTCAATTTCAGACGAGCGAAGGTAAACCACCTCAGCCACGCTATCAACAAGTATACCCACGACTTGTTCATCAGACTCGATGATCACAATACGGGTATTGTCCGTTATTTCTGTTGGTGGTAATCCAAAACGTGCACGTGTATCTATGACCGTAACAACATTACCACGTAGGTTAATGATACCTAGTACGTAGTCAGGTGCGCCGGGTACAGGTGCAATTTCAGTGTAACGCAATACCTCTTGTACTTGCATTACGTTAATACCGTATGTTTCCTCACCTAAGCGGTATGTCACCCATTGAAGGACTTCATCGTTACTATCGGTGGTATTACTGTTCGTTCTTTCGTCGCTCATGAACCTGGCTCCCAATACTCGGTGTCTGGTCGTTACTGCCTAAGCCTTTGTTAAGCATAGATATTAATTCGTTAACGTCAATTAACGCGCACATTTTCTCTTTAACCATCCCCGCTAACCAGGGACGCTTACCGGTAGACTCACGCCATTTGACGTCAGCTTTTGCCAAGGTGACCGTGTTAACCAGTTTCTCACTGGCCAATCCCCACGAACTATCCCCTAACATAATAAGATATCGGTAGTTCAATGACTCTGCGAGACTCTCATCATACTTTTCTGGCATGACCCATCTTGCAGAATCTACAACGCTAAGCTTCTCTTCGCGATGTATCATTACCCCCATGAACCAATCCGGCTTCCCAAATAGAGGGCCTATCTTTTCAATCTGATGTATACCACCTAGGGTGGTTAATGGCACTGCTAATGTTAACCCTGCCACTTCAAAAAATAATGCCTGAAAATTATTTTCGAGGCTGTCGACCAACAATGCTTTTTCTAAAGGTTGCTCCTCTTCTGAAGAGGCATCGACTGATTCAGCAGTCTCATTATCTATTTCATTGTAGTCGCTTTTTTCGTATTGCGTAGTTTCTTCGACATCTTTGCCTGTGCTAGATGACACTGCTTCAATAATGGCTTCTTCAACCACTACTTGTTCAGTGGTAGGTGCTTCATCAAATGTGGCTTCTTCGGCTAACGTTTGCACCGCTTGCTCAAGCAATTTTGCCGTTCGCGCAGTCACGTCTGCCGGATCATCTGGCTCTTTTAATAGGCTATCGAGATAAGCCTCTACAACGTCTTCCCGTGCAAAAGGTCCTTGATTGCTCATCTAACTTTACTTCTCCAAAACCTCAAGTAACTTGCTATAAGCCGTTACCCCTCGGGTTTTCGGGTATGCTGCGGAAATTGGCAACTGTACTAAACTCGCATCTCTAAAATGCGTATCTACGGGAATTACACCTTGCCAAACCCGCTCTCCATAATCGCTCATTAAACGCTTTCTAGATTCAAGCGCCGCGTTAGTGCGTTTGTCGAACATAGTAGGAATAATCACAGTGTCAAAAGACTTTTGAAGAGAGCGCCCCATTATTTCCATAGTGCGTATCATTCTGTCTAAGCCTTTCAGCGCCAAATACTCTGTTTGTGTCGGCACTATCACTTTATTGCATGCTGCCAATGCGTTGACCATAAGTACACCAAGTACTGGCGGACAATCAATAATGACCACATCAAATTCTTTCTCTACTTTGGCCAGCGCTTTTTTTAGCACTAAGCCCATTCCTTGCTCGCTACCCATTGTTCTGTCTAATGTGGCTAGCGCCATGGTAGCGGGCAAAACGTACAAATTATCTAGCTTAGTTGGACACAAACAGTCCATGACCATATCGGCAGTAATTTCAGAAGACTTAATAAAAATGTCGTAGACAGATTGACTGAGTAACTCTGCGTCTATGCCAAAATAGTAACTCAATGAGGCGTGGGGATCGGTGTCGACCATCAATACCCGCTTCCCGCGTTGAGCTAACAAACCACCTAAGGTTACTGTTGTTGTTGTTTTACCAACTCCGCCTTTCTGGTTTGCAACTGTCCACACCTTCATCGTTTTAATTCCCAGCTTATATTTACTTGGGTTGTCATTCACTCACAGGCAATACTATCGCTGCGCTTAGGCTATGTCATTTCGGTTAAGATACAGCTGCTCATATCATCTATATCAATACTGTTAACCGATATGTTTGCAACAGCTACCGCTTGAGGCATGCCATAAACAACACATGAATCCTGATCTTGCGCCCAAATAGTGGCACCGTTGTCTTTCATCAACCGGCAACCTTCTCGCCCATCTGCACCCATACCAGTTAATATAATACCCAATAAATCGCCACCATAAGCTTTGGCCAGCGAACCGAAGGTTAAATCAACACTCGGCTTATAGTTTATTTTATCAGACGGGTTAGCGTCGGTAATTACTACTTTCTTATGAGAGCCTGAACTCTCTATCAACATTTGTTTACCGCCGGGCGCTAAATAAGCGCAACCTGGTTTCAATATGTCACCATGTTCAGCTTCTTTAACCGCAATATCGCAATGTGAATTAAGTCGCTGTGCGAATGCGTTAGTAAAAGTGCCTGGCATATGTTGCACCAACACAATTGGATAAGGAAAGTCTGATGGCAGTGCTACCAGTATCTTCTGCAATGCCACTGGTCCACCCGTAGATGCTCCAATTGCTAAACACTTATACCTTTTACCAGAAGCCTTAATCGAGGAAACGGTGGGCTGCCTCGTGGCATCTTTCCTTCCGCTAAGTAGATTAGAACTCTTGAAAAACGCTGGTTTCGGCGCGTTATCAGGAAACTTCCTACTTTCAATACGCTTTAATACAGGGCGTTTTATACCGACACCACGCCGTGCAATCAATCTTACTTTTGTACACAGCAGTCGTGCTGCGTCTTTACGGTCTTGGGCGATATCTTCGAATTTCTTTGGTAGAAAATCTAATGCTCCGGCTTCTAACGCATCTAGGGTCGCTTGTGCACCATGGTGCGTAAGCGACGAAAACATCAAAATAGGCACGGGCCGTTTTTCCATAATGGCTTTTACCGCTGAAATGCCATCCATTATCGGCATTTCCACATCCATTGTGACTACATCAGGTAGCAGTGTATCTATTTTATCTAGTGCATCTTGCCCGTTACGAGCTTCACCAATAACTTCAAGCTCTCTGTCATCGTCGAGAATCTCGCGAACTCGACGACGATAAAAAGTAGAATCGTCCACGACCAGGACTTTAAAGACCATGGATGTTAATTTCCTATTTGTTACGCCGTTTTACTTTAAGGGCTTTTTAGCATAACGCTTCAGTAAGCTAGGAACATCTAAGATGAGTGCAATTCCACCGTCGGATGTGATAGTTGCTCCCGCCATACCTGGCGTTCCTTGTAATAAGGCATCTAATGGTTTTATCACCACTTCTTCTTGGCCTATTAGCGCATCAACAACAAATCCAACTTGCTGGGTGCCTATTTGAACCACGACGACGTGACCTTTTTCTTTGCTTATATTTTTAGGTCCGCGGATCAACCATTCTCCGAGGAAGAACAGTGGTATCGCTTTAGAACGAACTATCATGGTTAATTGGCCATCAACCGTATTGGTTTTCTTGATGTCCATATTGATAATTTCGTTGACCGCACCTAACGGTAACGCGAACGTTTGTTTCCCAACCACAATCATTAGGGTCGGTAATATTGCTGTCTCTTATACACATCTCCGAGCCCACGAGACGCTACGCTATCT
>OJAY01000254.1_pt1 | contig 23395 bp, 35 predicted proteins | sample 1590331 | NCBI WGS metagenome assembly OJAY01 (sample SAMN05416835, study PRJEB24817) | seawater metagenome | isolation source: Sea water | place: Canada:Atlantic | collected 2013-07 | reverse complement strand
GAGATAGCGTAGCGTCTCGTGGGCTCGGAGATGTGTATAAGAGACAGGGGGTGCCATGATCGATACAGGTGGTGGTGGTTTTTCTGGGTCTTCGTCAAGCGGTGCAAGTGCTGGTGACTCTGGAAACTACTCAAGCAGTGCGGATCGCGTTTCTAAGCAATTCATCTCAATGGGAGGCGCGTCTGGTTTAGATGCTGCGTCCTATTTGGGCGCTGTGTCTCAAGGGTTCTGGCAGTCAGTAAATGCAACTCAAGCAACGCCTGAAAATCAAGCGGCGGCGGTGGGTGTGAAAGGTACTGATTGGGTGAAAATTGCGGCGGTAGCCGGTGCTGTAACCGTGGCTTTAGTGTTCGTTATTAGGCGGGGTAAGTAATGGGCCTTTTTGACTCTACGAGTAAGAGTTCCCGTGACAATCGCGGGCAGGAGTCTAGTCAAGACGGACAAAGCGGGGTCGTAAATTACGGTGACGGCGATGTTCGCATGACAATGACAGATCAAGGAGCGATTGCGGCTGGTGTAGGGCTTGCTCAATCCGGTTTGGCTGTTAGTAATAATGCGGTTTTGGCTGCGTTACAGACTGCCGGGGCGGTTGCATCTGACTCGCTGAACTTCGGCGCGAAGTCGTTAGATTTTGCGAGTTATAACAATGGTCTGGCGTTTGATTTTGCCGGTCAGTCTCAATCCGAGGCGAATAATTTAGCGGGGCTTGCGCTTGACACTGTGAATAACAGTACAGCGGGGTTAGTTGATAAGTTAAACGGCGTGATGACGACGGTACTCAGCAACGGACAGCAAGCAACGACTCAGGCGCTAAGTTATGCAAAGCAATTCAGTCAATCTGAAAGTAAGAATTCGTCTGATTTAATGATAAAGGCTGTTGCGGCAATTTCGATAGTTGCGGTTATTGGCTTCGTTATTCGGGGTAAAAAATGAAGCTCGTTACATTAAACCTAAAGGCGGGAATCCCTCAAGATATTGGCCGTGGTCGTTTTATTCGTATTCTTGAAGCCTTGCACCCGCTGAGTATTGAAACTGTTGGCATTAATTCAGGCGCTAATCAAACGGGCCTTCTTTTGTCGAACACGGGCGCGGAATTCGATTTATTTAAATCGGCGTTTGTAACGTCGGATCAGGATCAGACAGTCAAAATAATGTTCTCCGAATTGAACATTTTTGATAACCGCTTAGGCGTTAATGATGCTGTCGTGCTTGAAACTGTAGAGCGTGCGGCGGTTGATTTTTCAATTAATGCTTATAGCGCTGATGCGTCCGGGATCGAGATTTTATCTGGTGCGGTAACGTCGCGACGTGTCGCGGTGATTTCAACTGATGGCCCGGTACGAATCTCAAAAACTCAAGGCGGGCCGTCTTTTACTGTTGACGGTGTTTTAACGCACCCGGCAAACGGTGCGCTTTGGGCCTCTGCTGATGAGGCTGTGAATGTCGAAGTGTTGGAGTATCTGAACTGATGTATACGCGACGTTTAACCGTATCTGATATTAATAATGCGGTATCTGATGAGAGGATTGATCAGCGTGTGACTTCAGCTCGTGTTGGTAGTTTGCTTTCTGATGCTCGGATTGATCAGCGTGTGACTTCAGATCGTGTTGATAGTTTGCTTTCTAATACTCGAATCGATCAGCGTGTGACTTCAGCTCGTGTTGATAGTTTGGTTTCTAATACTCGAATCGATCAGCGTGTGACTTCAGCTCGTGTCAATGAATTAGTTGATCTTGGTTTTATAAAGACCGGGGTTGTATTGGTTTCAGATAATTCTGAAGTGTCTGTTGATTTGGGTGCGCCGGTTCTGGGGGTTGTTGCGTCGTTTGCTGAGTTAGATGACGTTGAGACTGCATGTGGTGCGACGTACTCGGCAAATTCAATAACGATCAGAAATTCGTCTGGTAGTCAGCAGAATATATCTTATGTTGCGCTGGTGAATTTATGAATGCTAGTTATAGACCTGCCGGTATTGGTGTTGCTCGTTTTTATCCTAAGTTAAGTGAAGCGAAAGTTTTATTTAATGATGATTTTTCAAAAGTCGAGCGGTCGCTTTTAGTTGTTGATGGTGGGATTTTTCCTGAGTATCGGTCGGATTTGAAATGCATTAAGACTGTATCAAGTCAATATGCGGTGGCTAAAACGCCCGCGATTTCAGTTTCTGGTTCTGTAGTTGTCAATATTGAAACGGCGCATGTGAACTCTTACAGATCAATTAAATTATCTGTGACGTATAAAAAAACGGGTTATGTTGACAAGGTTTTTAGAGTTGATGTTAGTGAGGGCGTTAATTTTTATGAGGGTGTGTTGGCATCATCGTATGAGTTTGATTGTCTGATGGGTGACGATAGTTTGGCTGATAGCGTTGTTTTTATTGTTGAGTTTGGAAATCAGCCTGCGGTTTATTTGTATAAATTTTCTGTAGAAGAGGGAGCGGGGAATTGAATAAAAACATATTAATCGCCATAGCTGCATTAGCGGTTATCGTTTTGGGTGGCCGTAAAATCACATTAAGTTCGGGTGTCCGTGGTCTGCGCAATAACAACCCCGGCAATATTCGAGAGACCACAGGGGGTTATTGGGAAGGTCAAACCGGGACGGACGGCAGTTTTGCAATATTTGCAGCGCCGGAGTACGGGATTAGAGCGTTAGCGCGCGTGCTTATGACTTATGAAAATAAACACAAATTGACAACCGTCCGGGGGGTTATTAATCGTTATGCTCCGGGTAGTGAGAATGATACAGATAGTTATATCTCACACGTTGCCAGCACTTTGGGCATTGATCCTGATACCAATTTCAGCCCTACGGCCCGGCTTAGCGAATTAATCCCGGTGATAATCAAACACGAAAACGGACAGCAACCGTACAGCCAGGAATTGATAGCGCTGGGCGTGCGTATGTCGAAGGAGACTTTCAATTATGCTTAAACCTATACAGGTTACAGCGCTAAAATTTGCCGGTGTTGCTATTGCTGGTTACTGGATATATAGCAATGTGCAAGCGGCTAAAAATGCAGCGACAGAAGTGGTAACGACAAAGCTAAACCCGATGCACAAAGACAATCTGGCGCATATTACGGCTCAAAAAATTATCGGGCCTGATGAATTGCAAAGCGGCTTTACTCGTATTTTTGACGCGATTGATTGGGCCGCTGAAGCTGTGGGCAGTGAAACCGGCATAAATGGAATACCGGGAACGAATGCGGATCAAGCTGAAAAAATGGCGAGGCTTGCTGGCAATGCTGCTACGGTAAAGTTTGGGGTTAACTCGAATGGATAAGAATCTGAAAGCGGCGGTGATTGCGTCGGTGATCGGTGCCGTTGTTGCGTACTCAGTCGAGCGTTACTTGCGGGGTGCGTTATGATGCTGGATCAAGGTTTAGTCGAGCTGTTGACAGCGATTAGTGCCGGGGGCGATGTCGGAACGATGCTGATAGCGTTAGCCGTGTTAGATTTGCGGAGCCGTGTCAGTCGGTTGGAGCGTTCTGATTAGCGCGGTATAGTGTGTGCTCTTATTCAAGGAGCCGAAAAAATGAAATATACAGCAGCGGCAATAATGGCCGCTTTTTTCTTGTCTGGTTGTGGTGCGGATTCTGAAGATAGCGATGTAAGCACGCTTGCCGTCTTTGATTCGTCACGGTGTGGTACCGGGTTGGAGGTTGACGCAAGTGGTGATTATCTAATAACAGATACGGGTGAAGAGCTTAAGATTAAAACCAGCGGCGCTGGTGTTTCTGTTGAAATCGTAGGGACTGGTCATAAGGTTTGCGTTGACGGTAATCTAACGGCGCTAACTTTGACGGATGGTAGCGGTTCAGATGTGTGGGTGTCTGGGAGTGTTTCTGGTGTTAACGTTAGCGGCTCGGGGCATGATGTCTATGTTTTTGGCGATGCTGGCACTGTTGTAGTGTCAGGGTCTGGTAACGATGTTTACGCGGGTTCTGTGCAGTCTGTTGACGTCGATGGGGCCGGAAACGACGTTGAAGACATAGAAAACTATCAGGATTAAGTTTTCGATAGAAAAAATTCATAATACTAAAAAGTAATAAGAAAAGGCCCGCATGGAGAACGGGCCTTTGGTTGATTGGTGTGGAATTGGACAGGGAAAGACAGCAAGGTTAATTCCGGTAATTGTTATTATCGGAAGTACTATTTAATGTGTAATCTACGTTCGCCACGCACAATAAAACTGAGTAATTTACACTCTAATCCCACATATGTAAGCTTCACGCCTTTTAACTACTGCATTGGTGGCTATTTATGCGTGTAGAAAAGCTTAATCATCCAGTCTTAAATCGAGTTACTTATAGGGCTTATTTGGATGGCTTACCTGTTAAGCATGTTAATAAATTCTTATCTCATTTGGATAAAAGAGACTTTGCTCCCAATACAGTTAAGTCTTATGCGCATGACTTATCGCAATACTTTCGTTATCTGAACAAAAAAAGCTTAGATTGGAAGCACTCTGATATCGAAGTAATAACCAGCTTTATAGCGTTTTATAAACACTCAAAAGCTGACACTCTATCAGTACTCCCAACAGAATTAGGCCAGGCTAGGTCCATAAGTACCATTAATAGAGCCCTAGCTTCGATCTCAGCTTTTTATCGATATAAGTTGAATATGAGGGTCGGCAACGATTCTGACGAAATCCTCCAAAAAGTGGCTCAACCATCTGTTTTACTGTACTAAAATACCTATTCCAGTTTGTGCAGACGATACGTTACCTGCCGTAATCCCACACCCAGTAACCAAAAGCTGCGGCACATAAAAGCCATATGACAATAACGACTGCGGCCGCAACTTGACTAGTTGGTTTGGATGCTGCTTTGGCTGCTTTCGAGCGACTCACCTCTATCACACTTGATGGCGTCAGTTTGATGACAAGGATGATGCCCAACGGCAGCAGGATGATATCGTCAAGATATCCCAGGATCGGTATGAAATCCGGAATGAGATCGATTGGGCTTAAGGCGTATGCTGCAATTGCGAGCGCAAGCAGGCGAACGAGGATCGGGGTATTCGGGTCTCGCGCCACAAAATAGACAGTCAGTGCATCATGTTTGATGCGTTTTGCCGCAGCCCGCAGTCGGCCGGTGAGCACCGTAGACATTTATCTTCTCCTTGCGCGATTGGCATTGCCCACAAAACTAAAGGATGGTCGGGCCGACGCCGACATAGCGGGCTATTTAGCCCCGTGTGTTTGCAGTTGTTTCAACTGCCCCTGGAGGACAGCTTGCTCTTGAAGCAGGTGGCGATTTTCATCGTCGAGGAGCTGATTTCGATCGTCAACCGCCGCCATCCGCTCTCCGAGGTCGGAGATCCGCTGCTGGCAGGCCGCGAGATGTTTTTCAGAATCCGTTAGGGCCGCACCAAGCTTCTCCCGGTGTTCGGCGTCGCTATCTCGCTCCAGCTGGAGGCGGTCGACTGTCGCTTCCAGCGTTTCTGTTCGCGTTGCCCATTGTGTTATGACGGCCTGGCTCGCGTGCAACTTTTCTTTCAAGTTTTCAGCGTGATCCTGACTGGCCTCATAGCGCTGGTTTATTTGGTCGCGATGTTGTCTCAGCGTGTCGCGGTCCTGTTCGCTGGAACGGAGCTGCTGCGTCAGCTGATCCACCTGACCCTCCAGCCCTGACTGGGTCCTGTGGAACTGGTCCCGTTCATGACGGCGATCCTCGGCAATCTCCTGCTGGTAGTGCTCGAAATGGCTGCGGATATCGCGGTTTTCCTGCTTCATCTCTTGGACGGTTGCAGTGGTCTCACTGAGTTTCTCCTGACTTGCCTCCAGTTTGGACGTGAGTGAGGCCGCCCGGTGCTGTTCCTGTTGCAGAGCGTGGGCCTGGGCATCGCTTTCGTTGCGAAGCGCTTCATTGGCCTTCTCCAGCCCGCAGCGTTGCTCTTCCAGTGACTCGCACCGCTGCCGCACCTCTTCCAGCTCGGTGCGCCATTGCTGTTCCAGCGTCTGGTGCGCTTCGCGCTCCTGCGTAATACGTTCATCGGCCGCGTATTGAGCTCGCTCATGCAGGGCTTTCACGGCGGCCACCAAGTCAGCCGGGAGTCCGTTCAGATGCGCTGCGGCTTCGCTGCCTGTTTTCCAACGTTTCAGCATTGGCCCAAGCGTGCTGCGACTGCCGGTACCGAGTTCCGATCGCACCCGGTCGACAGTAGGCTCGTCACCGCGTTGGCGGACGCGTTGCGCAGCGTTGGCGACATCCTGGTAGGTAATTCCGGCGCGGGCCATGACATGCCTCATTTTTTTCATATAACGTGATATGTAATATTACGTTATTTATGAGATAATTAACAAAGTTAATTTAAGAAACATAACGCACGTTAAAGAGCATTAACGTGCGTTAGAGTGTGGTCTGCTCTATTCTGCCCCTGTAACACCGGTACACCACCGGCTCTTGAGAGCACGCCTCGAATTGGAGTGATCATGGATCCAAAACCCACCACCAGGTCCACATTACGTAATACGGAAAAGACCCTGTTAGCCGATTCGGCTAATCGGTACATCCACATGGCCACCACGGACAACACGCGCCGAACCTACCGTGCGGCCATTCGAAGCTTTGAGCGCTGGGGCGGACGTCTACCGACACAGCCGGCGACCTTGGCGGCCTACCTGTCCGACCAGGCAGTCGCGCTTAATCCTCGCACGCTGGATGTCTACCTGACGGCCCTGGGGCGCTGGCACCAGACTCAGGGATTGCGTGATCCCGCTCGGGACCCTGGCGTGCGCAAAACGTTGGAAGGGATTCGTCGCGTCCATGGTCGGCCGAAACGGCAAGCCCGGGCGCTGCGCCTCGAACACATTGCCGTCTTTCTGCAAACACTCCAGCAGCAGCCTGACTCGCTCAAGAAGCATCGCGACTGGGCCCTGCTGCAGGTCGGTTTTTTTGGGGCGTTTCGCCGCAGTGAGTTGGTGACTATTGAAGTGGAGGATTTGTCGTGGGAGCCGGAAGGGCTTGTGGTGACTCTGCCGCGCTCGAAAACGGATCCTCACGGTGAGGGGCTAAAGCGGGCCCTGCCTCGGGGCAACGGGCCGGTCTGCCCGGTCAGTGCCCTCGAAAACTGGCTAAAGCGCGCGGGCATTCACGAAGGACCCGTCTTTCGAGCCGTCAATCGCTGGGATCGGTTGCAACCCCAAGCCCTCTCAGGCGGGTCAGTGAACCGTATCCTGAAGGCGCTCGGGGAAACCTGCGACCTGGACTTCGTGCCGACCCTGAGCAGTCACAGCTTCCGGCGCGGTTTATCCACCGCCGCCGCGCGGGAGAAGGTCGACTTTGCGCAGATCAAGCGTCAGGGCGGCTGGAAGCATGACGGGGCGGTGCGGGGCTACATCGAGGAAGGGCAGCAGTTTACGGACAACGCCGCAAGCACCCTGCTGGCCAAAGTTGCTAGCCTGATCGAGGGCTCCGATTAATGTTTAGTATGACAGTGGTTGGCTACCCATCCTGAGAGAGTTCGCAATGCATTGGACAGGTATGGACTATCACAGTCACATGCACAAGTGATGCGTTATCCGTTTGGATACGATCGCGGTAATGACCGGGCGGCTGAGGGTCATGGGTAACGACCGCGACAATCGCAGCATACAAGTTAGGCCCAATCGACCAAACATGAAGATCACTCACGCGCGTATCGCCGCATTCTACCGCTCGTTTAACGCCCTGCTGGATACCGGTTTGCTGTTGATCGAGTAACACGCGCGATGTGGCTTTCAATAATCCCCAAGACCACCGGGTAATGAGAATGGCACCGACGATACCCATTGCCGGGTCCATCCAGTTCCACCCGGCGTATTTACCCGCAAGCAGAGCCACGATGGCCAATACAGAGGTGAGCGCATCGGCCAACACGTGGAAATAGGCCGCACGGCGGTTGTGGTCGTGATGGTCATGAGAGTGGTGTGAATCGTCTTCCTGGTGGGCATGACTGTGGTCATGGTGGTCGCCAAGAATTTATGCCGACACGCCGTTGACGATCAGTCCGATGATCGCTACGAAAATAGCGCCGTTGAACGAAATCGTGACCGGATGGATAAAGCGATCAATGCTCTCAACCACCATGAAGAGAGCGAAGCCGGCCAGGAGTACGGCGCCCGTGAACCCTCCCAGCGCATTCACTTTGCCGGTACCGAAACTGAACCGCGAGCTCGATGCGTTTGAGTTCGGCAACCCCGTTGGGGCGAATCACACCGGCGAGTTGTAGAGCCTGGAAAGCACTGTGGGGCGCGTTATCCAGTGGGTGGCGCGTCCTTTTTATTTGGGCCAGTAGATGTGACGATCATCAACGACAAAGTCATGCTCGTGAGCCCTCGGATGGCACCAAGGCATTTTGACATTTTAAGGCCAGTTTTAACGGGACGATCTCGCGATCACTTCTGACCCATCCGATTTCGATATATCTCAAGATCGTCCCGCAGTGGTTCCAGATCATAGCCGGCTGCGCTGGCTTGGCTGAGCAGGTCCGCGATCGGATAGTGAGCCGCCTTGGCATAGGCCCACAAGTGGATGGCGCGCTTCCCGGTGCGACAATAGCCGAGAACCGGGTCCGTGGATGATTGCAAAGCGCTGGCAAAAGCCTCGATATCCTCAGGGGCGTACTTTCCCGGTTCGACTGGAATTTCGTACCACGTCATGCCCAGGGACTCTGCCTTGTTTTTCAGGGTTTGGGTATCAGGCTGGTCGTCCGTTTCATTTCGAGCTCTGCTGGCAATAATCGTGCGGAAACCCGCGTTTGCCAGTTGTTCAATATCGTCAATACCAGGTTGCGCCGTTACACTAAAGCGCTCATCAAGTTGTTTGATATCCATCGAATATCTCCTTTAATTTCAGGGAACTTCTGAATAAGTTTATGTCAGCTCATAGCGGCTGGGTTTATCCAAAAAGAGACCGGCGAGAATGCCAGCAAGGATCGCTATCGCCAGGGCACGATCGAGGCCGGACTCAGTACTCAATGCAGAGTGCTGCGCCATTGGGTAACAATCCATGCTTACAAACGTCACGGTTGCTTTCCGCATGCCAGATTTGCAGGCACGGCAACATCCATCAGTTTGGGGTCGGGCAAGTTAAGATTATTCATGATCCGGGCGTACTCGGCTTCCGATTTGCCCGCCAGACGTGGGTTGTAATGCTTCTCCTCGTAGATGGAGGAGCTCAGCATTCCTTTGTAGTCATGCGCTGGATATACCAACGTATCGTCAGGTAAGCGGAACAGTTTGTTAACGATAGAATCGTAGCTCTTGCGTGGGTCGCCGCCCTGAAAATCAGTCCGGCCACTACCGCGAATCAATAACACATCGCCAGTGAATACCGCCTTCTGGTCGCCCTGATTCCAGTAAAAACTGAAGGATTCATCAGTGTGACCCGGAGTGTAAATGGCTTCCAACCGAATGCCGTCGATATCAATTCGATCACCTTCCGATACATGTTCTGATACGCATTCCGCGTTAGTAAATTCACCCATGATGGTGACGCATTGGGTGGCGTCACGCAGATCACCAAGGGCAGTGACGTGGTCAGCATGAGTGTGGGTATCAATCGCCCGGACAAGCTTAAGATCAAGTTGATTAATTAACCCAAGATAGGCCTCCGTCGACTCTTTTACGGGGTCGATGATGAGCGCTTCTCGACCCCGGCCGGACGCAATGAGATAGGTGTAGGTGCTGGATGTTTTGTCGAAGAACTGACGGAACAGCATGAATTTCAACCTTGCGAAAAACGCTAAAAGATATAAGGGTGTAACTAAATGTAATAATAGCAAAGGTAGCTGTCAATCGCAGGGCGAGTGGGCGCCATGCCTAGTGTCTCGCCCTTCGGGAGGCCCTGCTTTTTTTGGTTGGTGAGGTTAGCGTACCTCCCTTCAGCCCTTAATTTTGTGTACGCCTCGTTCACGGACTGTCTTGTTCTTTAATCAGGTAAAAGCCGAGTTTTCAAGCCCATCCTGGAGCGATGTGATTAATGGGCATTCAACATTCCCACGCTGAGCGCAGCATTCCTGCACTAACCCGTCCAGAGCGCGCTCGATACGCTGCAGGCTTGAAATTTTCTGTCGCACACTGGCGAGCTTCTGCTCGCCCAGTACCCGTGCTTCATCGCAATGGGTGCCGTCTTGCAGTGTTAGCAGTCCTCCGATTTCATCCAGGCTGAAGCCCAACCATTGGGCCGTTCGAATGAACTGAAGACGCGCCAACGCCTGATCGTCGTAATGGCGGATGCTTCCATAGGGTTTGTCAGGCTCTGCCACCAGTCCCCGGCGCTGGTAATAGCGGATGGTTTCCACTCCGATATTGGCGGCCTTGGCCAGGGCGCCAATGGTCATTGAACGTGGTTTCTTGGACATAGGGGGTTGATTCCGTAGCTGACTACGGGAGTAACCTTATCACAGTCATCCATCTCATGAAAGGAGCCAACGTAATGTCTGAGCCCAAATCCGGTCGCGGTTCGCTGATCGCAGGGGGCGTTGCCGCCGTCCTGGCATCCGCCTGCTGTCTTGGTCCCCTGGTTTTAATCGCGTTAGGAGTTTCAGGCGCCTGGATCGGCAATCTGGCCGCCCTGGAACCCTATCGGCCCTGGTTCATCGGTGCGGCACTGGTGGCCATGGTGTTTGCCTGGCGCCGGATATACCGGCCTGCACAGGATTGCCAGCCGGGCGATGTTTGCGCGGTGCCGCAAGTACGCACAACCTACAAGGTTGTTTTCTGGATTGTCGCGCTGCTCATTCTGACTGCGCTGGCGTTCCCTTATGTTTTACCCCTATTTTACTGAGAGGCATAGCACCATGAAAAAATCACTGATCGCCACAGCGTTATTCCTGTTCGTTAGCCTGCCGGCCCTGGCAGCACCACAAACCGTCACCCTGTCAGTCCCTGGCATGACCTGTTCGGCCTGCCCGATCACCGTCAAGGCCGCTCTCAACCGGGTGGAGGGCGTGACCTCTGTGGATGTTCGTTATGAAGAACGCGATGCGACGGTCACCTTCGACGACGAGAAAACGACCGTTGAGGCACTGACGCAAGCCACCACCAACGCCGGCTATCCGTCCACGCTGAAACAATCTCAGGCAAAACAGGAGTAACCATGGCAAACCCCAAAACCCTGTTGCGGGTGAGCGTCATCGGCACGGTGCTGGTCGCCCTGTGCTGCTTTACCCCAATACTGGTGGTTTTGCTGGGAACCTTAGGCCTGACAGCCCTCACCGGCTATCTCGACTACGTGCTTTTGCCCGCACTGGTCTTTTTTATTGGCCTGACCTGCTATGCCGTCTGGCGTAAAAAGAAACACGACGCCTGCTGCGATAGCCCTTCAACCAAGGAGTAACGTTTATGAGTGACAACAACCTGCACATTGCGGTGATTGGCAGCGGTGGCAGTGCCATGGCTGCGGCCCTGAAAGCGACGGAGCGCGGTGCCCGGGTGACGCTGATTGAGCGCGGCACCATCGGCGGAACCTGCGTCAACATTGGTTGCGTACCGTCCAAAATCATGATCCGGTCGGCGCATATCGCCCACCTTCGCCGGGAAAGCCCGTTTGACGACGGACTGAGTGCCCAGGCACCGGCGGTGAATCGTTCAGCCCTTCTGGCTCAGCAACAGGCCCGGGTGGAGGAGCTGCGCGAGTCCAAGTACCAGAGCATTCTCAACGACAATGCCGCGATTACCGTCCTCAAGGGCGAGGCGCGGTTCGTGGACGAGCGCACACTGACGGTTACGCTCAACGACGGCGGCGAGCAGACGGTGCACTTCGACCGGGCCTTTATCGGCACCGGTGCCCGGCCCGCCGAACCGCCTGTTCCGGGGCTATCCGAGACGCCCTATCTCACGTCCACCAGTGCGCTGGAGCTGGATCACATTCCCGAGCGCCTCGTTGTGATTGGTGCCTCGGTGGTGGCCATAGAGCTGGCTCAGGCCTTTGCCCGCCTTGGCAGTCGGGTCACCATTCTGGCCCGCAGCCGGGTGCTGTCTCAGGAAGACCCGGCGGTGGGTGAAGCCGTGGAAGCGGCCTTCCGTCGCGAGGGCATCGAGGTGCTCAAGCAGACCCAGGCCAGTGAGATTACCCACAATGGCCGGGTGTTCACCCTCCAAACCAACGCCGGCACCCTGGAGGCGGAGCAACTGCTGGTGGCCAGTGGCCGCACACCCAATACCGAGAACCTGAACCTGGAGGCCGTCGGCGTGGCTACCGAGCGCGGCGCGATCCGGATCGACAACCACCTGCAAACGACCGCGTCCGGCATTTATGCAGCCGGGGACTGCACCGATCAACCCCAGTTCGTCTACGTGGCTGCCGCCGGTGGTAGTCGGGCCGCCATTAACATGACCGGCGGTGACGCCAGCCTCGACCTCAGCGCCATGCCCGAGGTGATCTTTACCGATCCACAAGTGGCCACCGTCGGTCTGTCCGAGGCGGAGGCCCAGGCTCAGGGATACGACACCGACAGCCGCACCCTGACCCTCGATAACGTGCCCCGGGCCCTGGTTAACTTCGATGCCGGGGGCTTCATCAAGATGGTCGCTGAGCGTGGCAGCGGACGATTGCTGGGTGTCCAGTCCGTCGCGGGCGAAGCCGGTGAGCTGATCCAGACGGCCGTCATGGCGCTGCGTGCGCGTATGACCGTGAACGACATTGCCGATGAGCTGTTCCCGTACCTGACCATGGTGGAGGGGCTCAAGCTCTGTGCCCAAACCTTCACCAAGGACGTGAAGCAATTGTCGTGCTGTGCGGGATAAGACGGTGCCGCCAATGTATAACATGGATGAGATCGTGGAACGGCTGGGTCTGACCGGCGAAAGGGAAGCCGCGCTTCATGTGACGCTGTTGCGCGAGCTTGCCCTGGGACAACCGGTCACTGTTGAGCGGCTCGCGAAGTCGCTCAACTGGACGACTGATGAGGCAGAGTTGGTGCTGGAAAAACTGCCCTGCGGGACCATCGAGTACGACGGCCAGGGACGGCTGATCGGCTCCGGCATCACACTGCGAGAAACCCCGCATGCATTTGTTGTCAACGATCGGCCACTTTATACCTGGTGTGCACTGGATGCCTTGATGTTTCCAGCTGTCATCGGCGAACGGGCGCAGGTGCAATCGCGTTGCCCGCAGACGAACAACCCGGTCACCTTGACGGTTACGCCACAGGGAGTGGTTTCGCTTGAGCCGGAGGACGCGGTCGTCTCTTTAGTCTCGGTGGCCGCAGCGGGAGACATTCGAAGTGCGTTTTGTTGCGACGTCCATTTCTTTGCTTCACGGCAGGCCGGGGAGGCCTGGGGGCGGGATAAAATGCATGTGCACATGGTGAGTGTTCAGGAAGGTTTCGAACTGGGGCAGCGGATTGCGCACCTTATACTCAACAGGGCAAGGAGTGACCAACATGGGAGCTAATACCCGAATGGTAAACCCCAACCTTGAAGGTGGGCCGGGGGCGCAAAAAGAAGGCTGTGTCATTTCCGAAGCGGCCCGTCTCTGCGGCCTGTCAGTGCATCAGATCCGGACTTATCTGGACATGCGATTGGTGTACGCCTGTGGCACCACTCAGGGGGGCTCTCGCTTGTTCGATGACGGCTGCCTGCAACGGTTGGCGTTGATCCGCTCCTGTCGTGAAGCCGGTCTCGGTCTCCCCGAGATTGCCGAATTTATACAGGCGCTCGACAACGGGGATAAAGGGCAGTGTCGAGCCGTCGAACGGCAAATTCAACACACAATTGCTGTTAAACGAGCCGCACTGAATCGCTGCACCCAGGCACTCACCAAGGCGGCGCATGGAGTGAAGTTGAGCGCTCTCAAAGGGCCGTAAGTTGAGGTGGCACCGGACAGTGGCCGAATTGGGCTTTTGCAGGGAGTCGTAACTCTTCAATGCATTGGAGGTGGTTTATGACGAACAATGAGCGCGAACCGACAGAAGTATCCCGGTCGCGCAATGGTTACTTGTGGGGGATATTGGCCGTGCTCAGTTGCCCCTGTCATTTGCCGATTCTCGCCATCGTGCTGGCTGGCACGAGCGCCGGCGCTTTTCTCGGGGAGCACTGGGTAATCGTGGGTATCGCGCTGACCGGCCTGTTCGTGCTGTCGCTGAGCCGACTACTAAGGGCCTTCAGCAAGTAACGGTCCGGTGTCGTATCCGGTATGGATCGCGGCCCACTGTATGTCAGATGCTAATCACGCGAGTTTACATTTACATAATAGCTGGAGAAAACTAAATGAATTTCGACAATCAACTGTTAAGTAAAGAGAAATACATACCACTTATACTCCGGGTCATTGTTGGCCTATTGTGGGTTTGGATGGGCATCGTTCCCAAGCTAATTTATCCTGAACCGAGAGTTGCGATGGTGAGTAAAAGCTGGGTAATTGATTTGCTACCCATGAGTCCGGCGCATTTCATCTTTATTCTGGCAATAGCCGAAATAATAACTGGAGTAATGCTTCTCTTAGGCCTGTTCACAAGACTTGCTTCAATAGCACAAGCATTAATGATTATTATGATTATTGTCGGTGTTTGGAATATCGCTGCGATGCATGGCATTACTTCTCCTCATGCACATTTGCTTATGAAAGATATTCCATTATTCGGGATAAACATGGTGTTAATAATTACTGGCGGAGGTCTGTACTCCATAGACAATTGGAGAAAACAGAGTAAGGGTGTTTAAAACTCTGAAGACTCTGATTGAAGTGTTCGACATAGGCGATAATATAGCTCTCGTCAACCGCATAGGATCGTTGCCGCCATGAACCAGTTAACCCTCTCCGAAGCCGAGTACCAGACCAAGAAGAGCAAAATTCGCCGCGAAATCTTTCTCGAACGAATGGACACGTTGATTCCCTGGAAACAGCTGGAGAAGAACGTAGCGCATTATTACCCAAAAGGTCAGGACGGACGGCCTCCTGTCCCGTTGTCTTCCATGCTGCGCGTTCATTGTATGCCATTGTTCTATAACCTGAGCGATCCGATCTTGAAATGCAGTCAACGCCGCGCGATCTAGACTCGCCCGAGGCTATCGCCGAAATGCTGGACGCCTTCTACCGGAAGGTCCTGGCCGATGATCGCCTGCGTCCGCTGTTCTTGGATGTGGCAGAAATTGACCTCAGAACGCACCTGCCGTGTATCCGCGCCTATTGGTGCAAGCTGCTGCTCGGCGAACGCGACGGCTACCAGAGCAACATGGTCGCCCGCCACTTGGCGTTGCACGAGCAACACCCTTTGCAGCTAGATGACTTTGAGCGCTGGCTGGAGCTGTTTCGGGAGACCGTGAACGCAGATTTTACAGGGCCGAGCGCAGACCGCGCCAAGACATTAGCAACACGGATCGCGGGGAATCTTGTGCGACTTACACGTTCACCTATCAGCACGTAACGGACGATCGCACAACCCACTTGCATCGGGAAGCTGAATCATAAGACATCGCAAAACACTTTTTCGGGTTCGATAAGGAGTCACAACCATGAGTCATTCCAACGACCAAAGCTTCGGTGACGACGGTCACCTGAACGGGATTTTTGACCAACTTGACGTCCCTGAGGACGTTCGCAGGCGTCTGGCCCAGGCGCAGCAAACCGTACAAATCAACATCCCGATCCGCATGGACGACGGCGCCTTGCAATTCTTTCCGGCCTGGCGCATTCGTTACGACGACACGCGTGGGCCGGGCAAAGGGGGCATCCGTTTCCATCCGGACGTGAGCTCGGAAGAAGTCACTGCGCTGAGCTTCTGGATGACCATCAAGTGCGCCGTGGTGGACCTGCCATTCGGCGGTGCCAAAGGTGGTGTTCGGGTCGATCCCAAGGCGCTCTCCCGACTGGAACTGGAACGTCTGTCGCGTGGCTATATCCGCGCTTTTCATGACCTTATCGGGCCGAACAGTGACATCCCGGCACCGGACGTCAACACCAACGACACCATCATGGGCTGGATGGCCGACGAATTTGCCCAGATCGAACGCCGTCAGGTACCGGCCACCATCACCGGCAAGCCTTTAGGGCTGGGCGGTTCCAGGGGACGCACCGCGGCCACCGGACGTGGCGCGCTGCAGGTGCTTGATCTGTGGGCCGAGCGCCGCGGCAAAACCCCTGAAGAACTCCGTGTGGCGGTCCAGGGTTTCGGCAATGCCGGTTATCACTTCGCCCGACTGGCCCGCGAGCGCGGCTATCGGATCGTCGCGCTGTCGGATTCCCAGGGTGCCATTCATGCCGCTGACGGACTTGATCCAGACCCGATCTGGCGCCATAAACACAAAAACCGGGAGCTCAAGGGCATGGTTTACTGTGATGAATCGATCTGCCAGGAAGCCGACGTCGAGCAACTGACCAACGACGAGCTGCTGGCGATGGATGTCGATGTACTGGTACTAGCCGCACTGGAGGACGCCGTCACCGAGCAAAATGCCGCGACCGTGAACGCCGCCACGATCCTGGAAATCGCCAACGGGCCCGTCAGTAATGAGGCCGATGATCAACTAGCCAAACGCGGCGTCGAAGTGCTACCGGATGTATTGGTCAATGCCGGCGGTGTGATCGTCAGCCATCTGGAATGGGTGCAGAATCGCATCGGTGATACCTGGTCCGAAGACGAAGTCAATCGGCGCCTCACCGAACGCCTGGCCCGCGAGGCCGCCGCCTGTTTCGACCGGGCGGAGGAAGATAACATAACGCTGCGGACTGCGGCCTATACACAGGCCATCGGCCGCATCGCCGAGGCCATGACCCAACAAGGCACTCAGGGCTATTTCAACCATCATCAAGGATAGACGGTAAAGTCGTGCTCGGTAATGAGGTGGTCATACGGCTCGGGGTCTTCACGGGCATTCTGTGTGTCATGATACTTGCCGAAGCCGCCGCGCCACGTCGCGACCAGCGCTACACTCGCCGGCAACGGTGGCCACATAACCTCTTGATGGTCGTGGTGGATACCCTGGTGGTTCGGCTATTGTTTCCCGTGGCCGCCGTCGGAGCGGCGGTGATGGCGAATGAGCAGGCGTGGGGACTGTTAAATCTGGCCAATCTGCCAGTTTGGTTGTCGGTCCTTCTGGGGACGATCGCGCTTGATCTCGCAATCTACTTTCAGCATCGCATCTTTCATGCCGTGCCCTGGCTCTGGCGCTTGCATCGTATGCACCACGCGGATCTGGAATTTGACGTAACGACGGGCCTGCGTTTCCATCCTCTGGAAATTGTGCTTTCCATGGTCATTAAAATCTCCGTCGTGGTTGCGCTGGGAGCACCTGCGATCGCGGTACTGATTTTCGAGGTGATTCTCAATGCGACCTCAATGTTCAACCACGGAAACGTACGATTGCCTCAAGGACTGGAGCAAAAGTTGAGACCGGTGGTTGTTACGCCGGAAATGCACCGCGTGCACCATTCGATTGTTCCTGAAGAGACAAATAGCAACTTTGGTTTTAATTTGCCTTGGTGGGACCGGCTTTTTGGCACCTATCGCGATCAGCCTGCCGCTGGCCATATTGGAATGATCATCGGCATCGAGGATTTTCGCGAGCCGCAGGACCTCCGGTTGGATCAGATGCTGATTCAGCCATTTCGTCGGACCCACCGACGGCCTTGATTGTAATGGGCAATAGGATTTTCAGGAATTATTGATCTTTTATTCGGCCAGAGAGGTCCCTTAAAAGGGCCGAAATATCAAGGGATTGTCCATGAGTAGCCTCCATGAAACCGCCTATCCAAGATTGAAAGCGGCCGTCTCCGACCAGGAACTGGCAGAAATTTATACACCCACGGTCAAGGAACGATCTTTTGCCAGACAACATGGTCGAACACCCGCTGCTCGGGGCGCTCTGCTCATTCTCCTGAAAACAGTTCAGCGTTTGGGCTACTTTGTCAGTCTCAAAGCCGTTCCCAAATCGATCACATCACACATTCTCGCCTGCGACGACCTCTCACATCTCGCACTAAGCCGACTCAGGGAATACGACCGCAGCGGCGGCGTCCGTCAGCGGATGTTGGACGCGATTCGTCAACAGGTGGGCATCAAGGCGTTTACCGTCGAAGGCAAGGCGGTCGTGCGGGACTTGGCACGAGAAGCGGCGACCACCAAACAGGATCTGGCAGACATTATCAATGTGGTGATCGAAGAGCTGGTGCGCCAGCGTTTTGAGCTACCCGGTTTTTCAACGCTGCAACGGACAGCCCGTCAGGCTCGCAGCCAGGTCAACACGGGGTTCTTTCGGACACTCAATGCGGCTTTGACGGAGCAGCAAAAACAGGAATTTGACCGGCTGCTGCGTGTGCCTGACGATTCACCTCATACCAGTTGGCATAAACTGAAACAGGAACCCAAAAAACCGACCAATACAGAAGTGAAGAAGTATCTTCAGCATCTGGAGTGGCTTCAGGGCTGGTGTCAACGATTGCCCGCTGTTGATCACATTCCAGCCGCCAAGTATCACCACTTCATACTGGAAGCGCGCGCGTTGGACGCAGCCAACATCAAGGCCATGCAGAGCACCAAACGCTATGCCTTGATGATTCTGCTGGTCCATGCTCAACTGCGTCGCGCAATGGACGATGCCGTCGACATCTTTGTCCGCAAGATGCGCAACATCAAGACCAAGGCGGAAGCGAACCTGAACCAGTATCACCTGGATCACATGAAGCGGATGGACAAACTGGTCGCACAACTGCGTGACTTGCTGACCGTCGTTCAGGAAGCGCCGACGGATTCCGAGCGAGGTGCCCGTGTCGCGGCCGCCATCCAGGGCGATCCTGATGAATTGCTGGCCGAGTGTGAGGAACACATGGCCTATGCCGGCAATAACTTCATCCCGTTCATGCTGCACCCCTATCGCCCGTTACGCCCGCTGTTATTCAATTGCCTTGAACTACTGGACTTGACGGCGACCAGCCACGACCAGTCCTTGGTTGACGCGATTGCTATCTTGAAAAAGCACCGGCACAGCCGTAAAGAATGTCTTGTTCTGAGCACTCATCCTATTGATGTGGCCTGGTTACCAGAGCGCTGGCGCCGTTTGATTTTGGGTACTGGGTCAAGCCTGCTACCACCGGGCATGGTCTACCGGAAGTATTTTGAGCTGGGCGTATTGATGCAGGTGAAGCGTGAACTGATGTCCGGCGACCTCGCGGTTGCGAACAGCGACCAGTACAGCGATTACCGAGAGCAACTGGTGAATTGGAGTATCTATGAGGCGCAAATAGCCGACTACAGCAAGATGGTCGGCATTGCCTCCGAGCCCGCTGCATTTGTGGCGCAAGCCCGCTCACGGTTGAGCGCAACGGCAGAGCGCATCGACCGTGACTTCCCGGAGAATGAACACGCCGTCTTCAATGGCGAAGAACTGGTGATCCGGAAGCACCGTCGTACAGCACCTCCGGATGGGTTGGCTGAGATTGATAAGCAGTTATCCCTGAATCTGCCCGAAAAGAATATTCTCGACATTCTGGTGGAAGCCGAAAAATGGCTCGGGCTCCATAAACGCTTTGGGCCACTGTCCGGCTACGAAAGCAAACTGGAGGACCCCCGTACCCGTTTTGTTTCGACCCTCTTTTGTTATGGCTGCAATCTTGGGCCGACCCAGACCGCTCGATCCATCACAACGCTTAATCGCCGGCAGGTGTCCTGGCTCAACCTGCGGCACGTCACTGAAGAGCGCTTGGAGCAGGCTATTGCGCAGGTCATCAATGCCTACAACCGCTACCGGTTACCGCGACACTGGGGAACCGGACAACATGCCGCCGCCGATGGCACAAAATGGAACCTGTACGAACAGAACCTGCTATCGGAATACCACATACGGTACGGCGGTTATGGCGGGGTGGGCTACTACCACGTTTCGGACAAATACATCGCGCTGTTCAGCCACTTCATTCCTTGCGGCGTCTATGAGGCCATTTACATTCTTGATGGGCTGATCAAAAACGATTCCGATATCCAGCCTGACACCCTGCATGGCGATACCCAGGCGCAAAGCGCGCCCGTCTTCGGGTTGGCCTACCTGCTGGGTATCAACCTGATGCCCCGAATCCGTAATCTGAAGCAGTTGGTGTTCTACAGGTCCGATAGACGCCAACGTTACGAGCACATCGATGCCTTGTTCAGCGAGACCATCAACTGGAAACTGATCGAAACCCATGTGCCGGACATGCTCCGGGTGGCGCTATCGATTAAGGCTGGAAAAATCGCACCGTCCACCATATTGCGACGCCTGGGTACCGCAAGCCTCAAGAACAAGCTCTACTTTGCTTTCCGGGAACTGGGGAGGGTCGTTCGAACAACCTTTCTTCTGGACTACATTGGCAGCGTGCAGTTGCGGCGAACCATTCATGCGGAGACGAACAAAACCGAAGAGTTCAACCAGTTCGTGAAATGGCTGTTCTTTGGCGGCGAGGGGGTGATCGCCGAGAATATCCGCCACGAGCAACGGAAAGTGATCAAATATAACCACTTAGTGGCCAACCTGGTCATTCTTCATAATGTGGAGTCGATGACGTTAACCCTTAAAGATCTCAAGGAGCGCGGCCATCATATTGATCACGATATTCTCAAAGGATTGGCTCCATACCGCACGGACCATATCAATCGATTCGGCGATTATACGCTTGATGTTGAACAGCAAGTTTCACCCATGAGCCACCATATAAAAATAATTTAAAGCCAATAGGTTAGTTCACTTTTTGGAGGATTTCGTCAGAATCGTTGCCGACCCTCAATATTGGTGAATTAGGTCAGTCAATTGCGCTAGAAGCTATATCTACAAATATCTCAAAAAACCCAAAAGTTAAGGAGTTTTTGTCATTTGCCTCTGCATCTAGACCTCAATCGGTTTCTAGAGAATTAAAACCACTTCGTAGAGCTAAGCCAGTAAAACGTAAAGTAAAAACAATACCTGAAGACGTACAACTAAAGCTCATAGAGTTTTGTGCAAACAGCAGAGACCGACTATTGATTTGCTTGCTGCTTGAAACAGGCATGCGTGTAGGCCAAGCATTACAGTTAAGACATTCAGATATTGAGAGCTGGGATTCAAAACTAACAATATTTTATAGGCTGGATAATTCAAATGAAGTTTATTCAAAAACTAAAACCTCGTATGAAGTTGTGATTACAGATAAATGGGCAAATATGTATACAAATTATTTGCTTAACGAAATAGGTGATATTGAATCAGACTATGTATTTACAAAGTTATATAGAAAAGATGGTGGGAATCGAGGTGAACCGCTCTCCTACCCTTCTGTAAAATTTCTGTTTAAGCGGTTTTCAAATTCAATAGGCTGTAACATTACCCCACACATGTTAAGACATACGCATGCCACTGAACTTTTACGCCAAAAAGTGCCGATTGAAATTGTTTCAAAAAGATTAGGGCATTCTTCAATTGAGACAACAAAAAATATCTATGAACATTTAACAGCTGAAGATATGAAAAATACAATTTTTGGAATTAAAGAAGGCGTTGAGAAATGAGTACCAATAAGAAAATCAACTCAAATTTAAAAGTAATTTCGAAAAGCCCTATCTTTCAAGAAGATGTTTGGAGTTTCGAAGATCTTGGCTATAAAGAAGGTGAACGTCCTAGCGGTCAAAATAACCTTACGCTTTACGGCATAAGCCAGCTATGGCTAAGGGATAGATTTAAAGAAGTAATTTGGCGAAAACGGGTATCTGTGCAGGCTTATACACTCGTAGCCTATGCAAGAGTCGGCAGAAGTCTTAGTGCATTCATAGATACTGAATATGACCGTTCTTCTATTCAAATAATCACAAAAGATCTCATGCAACGGTATATGGATAGCATATCAGATAAATCTCATGCCACTCGTAGTAGTACATATTCACAACTAAATGAAATTACAACCTGCTGGATGCAATGGGGCTTATTATCAAAGGATAAGTACCCTTTGATAACAAAAGATATGGCACCAAGACGCAGACCAACTTCAAAACCTAAAGGGTTGAGCTTCAAAGTACAAAATGACATAGATGATTATTTGGACACTGAAGATACAGAAGCAAGCAGAATGCTAAAAGTCATTATGGAAACTGGTATGCGTGGTAGTGAACTCCTTGCTCTAAAGAAAGATTGTTTAACTCAGGATAATGATGGGGACTGGTATCTTACTAGACTAAATCGAAAGTTTTTGAAAGAACACACAATTCCTATTAGTCATAAATTAGCGGATTTAGTGAAGATTCAAATTTCTTACAATGAAGAATACTGTAAAAATATGAATATTCCGAACCCAAGTAACTATCTGTTTGGTCATAAGAGAAATGCTGAGTTTAAGACCTATTCCCTAAGAACAATAAATTTTCGTTTAAAGAAGACTACAGAAAATTTAAAGCTGACAAATGAATTAGGCATAAAACAAGAAATCAGCACCCATGCTTTTCGACATACAGTTGGCACTAATCTAATAAATAATGGCGTTGACATGATTACGGTCCAGAATTTTCTTGGCCATGAATCACCAATGATGACAGCGATTTATGCACAACTACATAATAAAACGATGCGAACAGCAATAAACAAAGCCCAGAATCAATTAATCGATATTAAAGGCAAGTTTTATAGTGGGATTGAAGTCATCCAGGAGGTTGAAGTCATTGAAAATGACAACACCCCTATTGAGGCCAAATGGTTGAAGCATCAGCTAGCAACGCAGGCTTTATCCAATGGCATATGCGCCCTACCAATTAAGCAAACATGCCCCCATGCAAATGCGTGCCTAACGTGCACAAGCTTTAGAACCGACAAAACATTTATTGATGTACATCGCCAGCAATTAAAAACAGCTAAGTACTTAGTGGATGAATCAAAAGCGAAGAATTACACGCGACAATATGACTTAAACGTTCAAGTTAGAGATAATCTAATTACGATTATAGATGGGCTGGAAGCAGTAAATGACTAATAATTCAAAGCACTTAATAAAATATAAAAAGTCTGAATCATTAAAAAAATTTAAAGCCGTTAAAGAAGCCATTAGCTATTTATTATACTGCTCAGAAGAAATTAATATAAACAAGGTCGCAAGAAAGGCACAGGTTTCACGCACCTTTATCTATGAAAACCCAGAACTAAGAACTCTTATTGAAAGCAGTAAAGACGCTTCAAAATTAAAAGCTGAAAAAAAGAGAATTAGCTCAGGTCGTGCCAGATCGGATGAAAGCAAGATGGCAATAATTAGTAATTTAAAGCGAAGCTTAAAAGATGCAAACAACCAAATAATTACATTAAAGACTGAGAATGCAAAACTTAGAAGTTATATTTCAAAGATAGAGGATGAATAGAACTTATATTGACGAAATTGAAATCTAATCTAGGTTTGGATCTGTATAATTAATATTCGATGCAAGTATGTGCGTGACCTGTCTCTTATACACATCTCCGAGCCCACGAGACGCTACGCTATCTCGTA
>OJAY01000193.1_pt1 | contig 29221 bp, 23 predicted proteins | sample 1590331 | NCBI WGS metagenome assembly OJAY01 (sample SAMN05416835, study PRJEB24817) | seawater metagenome | isolation source: Sea water | place: Canada:Atlantic | collected 2013-07 | reverse complement strand
ACGAGATAGCGTAGCGTCTCGTGGGCTCGGAGATGTGTATAAGAGACAGTTTCTAGGGTGGCGGTATCTTCGAAAGCGTCTAAAAGACTTTGCAGGTGGTTATCGTAGCAGGCATTTCTCCCTTTTGCGCTATGCAATAAATCAAAAAGTGCCGCTTTAGATTCTGGCTCTTTGTGCAATGCGCGAAGTACATCTAAGCATTGTACGTTACCACTGCCTTCCCAAATTGAATTAAGCGGAGCTTGGCGATAAAGCCTAGGCAAAATATTCTCTTCCACATAGCCAATGCCCCCCAAACACTCTTGGGCTTCGTTAATAAATGCTGGGGTTCGCTTACATATCCAGTATTTACCAATCGCCGTTGCGATACGAGCCAGTGCAGCTTCTTTCGGATTGGTTTTACTGGCATCAACGGCGCGAGCGACCCGCATGGTAAGTGCCAATGATGCGGTACATTCAAGAGTCAGGTCGGCGATGACATTTTGCATTAAAGGCTGGTCAATAAGTGTTGCACCAAAGGCTTCTCGATTACTAACATGATGATAGGCTTGCACTAACGCTTGTCTCATAGAAGCCGACGAGCCAATCATACAATCAAGGCGAGTAAGAGACACCATGTCGATAATCACCCGTACGCCTCGACCTTCTTCACCTATTAAATACGCAGTAGCGCCTTGAAACTCCACTTCTGATGAGGCATTACTCCAGTCTCCCAATTTGTCTTTCAAACGTTGAATACGTACTTCGTTTAAGGTGCCATCAGGCATAACTCTTGGTAATAAAAAGCACCCTAGGCCAGCGCCAGTTTGCGCAAGAATTAAGTGCCCGTCACACATGGGAGCAGAAAAGAAGAACTTGTGCCCTACAATACGGTAACTACCATCTTCTTGTTTTGTAGCAGTGGTTGTGTTGCGGCGAACGTCGGAGCCACCTTGTTTTTCGGTCATTCCCATACCAATGGACAGACCATGCTTGTGTTCTGCTGGCAAGGTGCGGTCATCGTACTGCCCATGAACGACTTTATTCACCCAATAATCTGGTAAGCCTTTGGCTTGTCGTAGTGCCGGAATAGCGGCGTGGGTCATGGTAAGAGGGCATGTTGTGCCCGCGTCAGCTTGATATTGCATGAAAATTAACGCGGCTCTTATGACATGCGCGCCTTGCTGACTTTCATTTTGCCACGAGTAGTTATGAACGTTACCCTGCATAGCCGCGCTCATAAGTGCGTGATAGCTAGGATGAAACGCTACATCATCAATTCTGCGACCATACCGATCGAAAGGATGAAACTCGGGCTTATTTTTATTAGCAAGTTCGCCATGCTCCATTAATTCAAAGCCAGCGACTTGCCCAAATACATCTAGCTGTAATGCTACGTCAGCGTGTGGCGACGTTACATTAGCCATTACAGCGCACTTAAGTAGTGGGTCGTCCTGCCACAAGTTATAAGCGGGTAAGGGAAGAGGCTGATTCTCAACAACATGGGTATCGAACAACGTAGGTGCAGACATAATAAACTCGCCTTGAAAATTTATTAAACATTACTAGTTGTGTCTTTTTGTGTCAAATGTTGTAATTTTTGGTTTTATGACTTTCCAATTTCGATAGCTGATTGAGTGTTTGTCTTTAAGAGCTTTTTTCAAGCGCTTATTATCAAGTGCTTATTTTCAAAAGCTTATGCCCAGTAAGAAAGCGGAAAAAGGATATACTTTGTAAATGCATGACATTTAGGTAAAGTGCTCACTCGATGTCGTTTTAATTACTAATAGATTGGTAAAGCAATATGTTACCCGAAAAACCTGCCAGTAAACCTGTAGCCCGTCACTTGTTAATGAAGCTACTTGGTTCGCGCCCTGGTATTAAAATGGATGCAGCCAGCGCGGTAAGAGTAGGCGCCTTGTTTGGTATTTCGGAAAATAATATTCGCGTTACCCTTACTCGCTTACAATCAGCAAAACTGCTTAAGCTGGTGGAGCGTGGTTATTACCAGTTAGGTAAAGATGGCGAGCAATTTGCTGGCGAGATAAGTAGCTGGCATACGGCAGAATCTAGATTATGTGAATGGCGTGGTGATTGGCTTACCGTGCTAACCACCGCGTTAGCAAAAAGTGATCGTAAGGCCACACGGGCACAAGACAGGGCGCTTAAATTAATGGGTTTAAAAAAGCTCTCTGCAGACTTTTATGTTAGGCCTAACAACCTTAACGATACGGTGGGAACAACACGAGAGCGCTTGTACCGATTAGGGTTAGATAAAAGCGCTGTGGTGTTTAATGCATCTGACTTTGCTGACGCGACGGAAAAAAAGGCAGCAGGGTTATGGCAGACCAAAAACCTTGAAGCCAGTTACGAAGAAGGATTAATTGAACTCGCGCGGTCGCGCAAGCGTATAGAAGGCTTATCACTAGATGATGCAGCAAAGGAATATTATATCGTCGGCGATAATGCCCTAAAACGATTAGTGTTCGACCCACTGCTTCCAGCACCTTTGGTTAATGTCGACCTTCGCAGAGCATTTCGCGCAAAAGTAGAAGAGTACGATAAGGCTGGCGCTGAAGTCTGGTATGAATTTTTAAATATAAAGAAGTGAGGAAAGAGGTATGAGCACGGAGGTGCTTGCCTGATGCTATCTTTGTGGCACACTGTCATTTGAATTACCGATAAACGGTTGCATAGATACGCACAGATTTTCCAACTTAAATACGTGACATGGAATAAGTAGTATGACGTCAAACCGCCCCCTGTTTAAACACATTCGGAACCACACCGCGCTTTTCAGTGAATTGTCGCGTTATCGTAACATCGCGGTGCAGGGTCTAGGCCTTTCTCAGTACGAATTTCACAAGACCCCAAAGTTCGTTGCAGAAGATGGACGTCGGCTTACCATTGAGCCGGAGCGAAGTATTGTTTTGCCTAATGTAGAGCAACTTAAAGGCGTAAAGAGTAAGCTTGAAAAAGCCATACCTACACTCACAATGGTTGAGCACAGCGAGATTGGTTATCGCTATCCTACCGCCGCGCTGGCGGGGTTAGATGCCCCTTTTATCAAGCGAATGCGCTCTGAGTACTTTCATAAAGTTGATGAAGATCGCAGTATTTGCAGGCCGGTAAATTTATCTTACGGCATTAAAAGCCGTGGAAAAGCAGATAATCGCCAAGAGTATGAAGTGTGGATGCCTGACGAGGCACCAGAGCAAAACCCCTTGCCACTGTTAATCGATCTTTATGGCGAAGACCTACCTAACGATGTGCGCCATTTTGTAGAGCAACCTTCGAAAGTGCATGGTTGGATGGGCGTTAAGCGAGCAGCATTTGAAGCCTTATACCAAAACAAAGAAATATGTGGCGATTTGGTGATTTGTGTTGCCATGAGTGTAGACGCATACAATATTGGCGCGCGCCCTGACTTGTCGTTCTCGCCAGAAGCAGAAAGCAGTATTGCGGCTAGCAATGCAGAGCTAGAGTGGGAAATAGAAGGCTATTATGCGCCACGTGACTGGGAGTTTGACCACGATATGGTGTGGTCGGCAATTAATCACACCCTGGCAGCGATTAATGCGCCTTTAAATGATTTATACGGCAATACCATTTTGCCAGAGGTAGAAAGCAAAACAGAACGTATTTTGTCTACGCTTAAAAGCTTAGGTGTTCAACAGGACGAGATTGATGATATGAATCTACAACCGTGGGAGTTTATGCTTAATGAAAGTTCCCATAGGGTTAAATCTCACGATCCATCCAGACCTGTTAATCTTTTAGGTAGGCTAAATCGTTTGTTCTACCAAGAAGACCGCAAACTTCCTTCGTTAAACTGGATGCACGATTTAATCACCTAGTCGTGAAAGTATAAAACCAGTTGCAGCTATTAACTTAATTATTGATGCCTGCCGCACAAAGTCGGTGGGCATTTTTGTATCTAAAGCCTCATTGCCTTTCTGATCACGCATTATAAATACCTACCATCACTCTCGCACTATTTCGATTAGTACGTGAAACAGTGTAAGCACGTCGATTACTTCAAATAGGTACCTTCAGGCTACAGGATATAGCCGTATCCAATATTAGATAACAATAATGTAGGTTACATATATTCGCATTTTGTAGCAACGATTGTTAAAAAGGTTAAATTTTGTAAAAAACTTACAGAACTGATGTGAAAAGTATAGTTTTTTGTCAATTTATGTAATTTAATTACAAAATAAGCTTTCTTTTACGTAATTTTTGGTCATAATGTACTCGTTGCTTAAGAAAACTCTAATTTTGTTACACAATAGGAATTACATTATGAAACTGTCAACTTTCGCCATTGCTCTTATCTCTTCAGTAGCGTCTTTAAATGCTTTTGCTCAAGACGTTCGTTTAAACCCAGTTAATCAAAACATTGAAACGCAAGCTTGCTACACAGCCGCGACAGAAGGCTACAGAGCAGCAAAACGTTTAATTCGTGACAACGGATTAAATGTTGAGTCTTTCAGTGCATCATTGCTTTGTAACGATGTAAGCTTGAGAAAGTTTGCTGATTTATACAGCGATAAAACTACTAATGAAACTAAAGGCATTGCCCTTGTTGCTAAGAACGAAGATATCGCTTCTAAAGCTTGTTTAGATGCTGTTTCAATCGGTACAGAAAAAGCACTTGCTAAGCACGGCTTAGAAGGCGAAACCATTATTTGTAATCACAAAGAAATGTCAGCATTTGTTCGTTCTTATAACGCTGAAACAGTTGTTGTACGTCCATTCTCTGAATAGTATAGCCTCACTGATTTAACGTTTGTTTACAGTTTCATGGCCCACTCGGCAACTGGGTGGGCCAGTAACTTATTTTAATCACCACGCTTACTGGTGTTAGAAAATATCCCTCGAAAAAACTCCCAGCGAAAATCTTCACTTGAACGATAATCCCTCTTTGAAATATAAATCATCGAACCCATTTTCTTAACCTAAAAATAATAAATACGACTTACCCTTAACACCGCGCTATTCGTTTTGAAACCTGTACTTTTGTATCCAGTTACCTATACGTTTTCCCATCAAAATCTCCATTGAATATGCACATTGTGCACGCAAGCGCTGTGCTAGTTTATTGATTACTCACGTTCCTTACGTTTGTTTGCACTGGGCATAAGCGTAAGAATACAGCGACAACAAATATCAATAGAGAGAATCATTATGTCGAAAAGTCACTACGCAATACGTACATTGTTATGCGTAAGCATTCTATCAGTGTTAGCTGCTTGCGGCGGGGGCTCATCAACTGACGAAACTGTAGACAGCGACACCAGTGTTGATGCGGGCACCGGAACAGACACGGGTAACGACAGCGACTCGAGTACCACAACGTGCGACTCACCGATGACAGAGCTTTCAAGTGCCTATCTTGAATTTGTTGCGGCACCAAATGTCACTATTGTGTTGTCTGAAGATGGATGCACAGTGTCGCTCGAGTCGGCAGGTAAACCCGATCACACATCATCATATTGGGATTCAGGCAATGCCAGCGGCTTATATGTTGAGCCTGAAGATGAAACTCTATTCAATCAAAAGCGCTCACCGGGTGATATTGAAGATTACCTAAATGATTTTGATTTAACCGTCCCCGTATCGCCGGAACTAGCCGCCACATCATCGGCCACGCCGTTAGGTGCAATAGGTATTGCTTTGAGCGGCGCGCCCATTTTCAACGATTCCGAAGGTACGGGAGATGTATCGATAGGCGTGATACAAGGTTTTGATCGCAATGGCCCGCAAACTTACCATTACCATTTAGAGCCACAAGCTATCTCTTATGATGATGATTCGCTGGTAGGTATTATGGCAGATGGATTTTTCATATTTGGAAGACGTTGCTATTCAACCGTAGACTACCCCACCGATTTAGATGAATCGAACGGCCATACGTCAGTCACCCTTTATACAGGTGCTTCAGAGGAAGATGCTGAATATCACTACCACATATCAAATGAACAATACTTAAACGGCGAGTATTACCTAATTTTCCCGGGTAACTTCCAAGGTACGCCGAGTGACATTAACTAAATCAACAGGTTACAAAGTACTCCTGTTTTGTGCACTTTGGCTGGCAGCAACTTCTGGGTCGGTATCCTTTAGCGATAGAGCACAACTAGTGGTGTATGAAAATGCCATATCGCTGAATAAGCAAGGCGTTCGTATATATCAAAACGCCCCGTTTACAGGAAAAGTGGTGAGCTACCACTCAACAGGCGCCCTTGCTACAGAAGATGAGTTTGTAGCCGGTCGCCGCGCCGGGGTGGCAAGAAAGTGGTTTTCGAACGGTACCTTAGGTTACGAGGCCTATTATGCGTCTGGCGCCAGAGAGGGTAGTGTAAAAACCTGGAGGGTTAACGGAAATCTTCGCTCGGCATTTGTGTATGAAGACGGCAAAGTCGAGGGCGAGGGCTGGCGATGGTACAGAAGTGGTGCCAAGTTCAAAAAGTTTAACTATCACGCAGGCCAGCCAACAGGATTGCAGCAAGCGTGGCGCCAAAACGGCACCTTATACTCAAATTTCGAATACAAAAATGGGCGGATTTATGGGCTTAGAAAAGCGAATAACTGCGTGGGGCTTGAAGATGAAGTTATTTCTGTTGATTACTACCAAAATCAGGCAGGTCTTATTTTCTAGCGCACTGCTGTTGCTAGGCAGCGGCAGTGTAATAACGGTAACTTCAGCCTACGGCGCTGACGATTTATCTAACCAATTACCTTACTACAACAGCAAAGAATTTACACCGCATTGGATTGAAAACGGTAGTGAAGCGCTTGATGGTTTTCACAAAATACCGCCCTTTAGTTTCACCAATCAAGATGGGGAAGAAGTTAGCGAGAAAGACTTTGAGAATAAAATCTATGTGGCAGGCTTTTTCTTCAGCACTTGCCCTGGTATTTGCCCCATGATCCGCTCTAAGTTAGCCAAGGTACAAGAAGCATTTATTGATGACGATAACGTAAAAATTCTTCAGCACTCGATTAGGCCGCATACCGATACGGTAGAGTTGCTAAAAGCTTATGCGGATAAAAATGGCATTGTGAGCGGTAAGTGGTATTTGGCGACAGGAGAGCGAGATGCTATTTATTCATTAGCAAAAAGCGCGTACTTCGCCAGCGACGACTTGGGTAACTTGCAAAATACAGAAGATTTTTTGCATACCGAAAGCCTATTATTAATAGATCAGAATCGTCATATTCGCGGCATATACAACGGGCTCAATAGTGCTTCTGTCGATTATTTGATAGCGGATATTAAAGCGCTGAACGCTCAGTGATAGTTTAGCTTAACAACTGCATATACGCCTGAGCATTTAATTTAGCGCGTTTATCGTGACTAGAGAGCATCAAATAAACGCGCTGTTGTAACTAACGGCTACTCCGCTGAGGAAATGAGGTGCAGCACTTTTTGCCTTCCGTCGAGATACTCTACTTTTTCACCATCAAAAAACGCATCTTCTTCTAACATAATGCGTATGTCTTTATCCCATTCTGGAATATAGGTGGCGGCATTTAGCTCTATAGAGTAAACCGTGTTTGGATACACAGGGTAGTCGCCCTGAACGGGAACCCCTTCTTGTGCATCCCACATACCAATGGTGGGGCCTGCTGCATGACCATGAAATCCCAGTGGGTGAGTATAAATAGCAGGGGTTAGCCCTTCTTCTATGGCTTGCTCTCGAGACATTTTCAAAATCTCATTGCCGGTGCGTCCAACCTTAAAATTGTTGGTAAGAATATCTTGCAATCGGTTTCCTGCTGCAAAAGCTTCAATTATGCTTTTAGGGGGCGCGGTTTCATCGGTTTTTAACACGTATGCATGCTGTTGTTGGTCGGTGTTTAAACGCAGGTAAGTAATACCAAAATCAACATGGATAAGGTCTCCTGGCTGTATAATATTTTCACCAGCGCGCTTACTAAATGCTTTTATTTGATCAAATTTTTCATTGTCTGCACGTTGTATAGACACTGAAGGATGAAACCAGTTTTCTAACCCTAATGCCTTGCTTTGGTCACGCAACCACCATATGACATCGTCGGTAGTAGTGATTCCAGGAGTAACAACTTCATTTGAAAAAGCCGTTGCTATAAGTTGGTGGCCAATTTGAGTCAGGGAAGGGTAGTGTTGCATTTCAAGCTTACTACGAGTTTCTAGCCAAGCAATGGCCAGTTTTTCACCCGATACCACACGGTCTTTAAATTTAGGAGAAAGGGCGGCTATGAACTTGCTGTTTTCGGTGCTGCTCATGCCGTCAGCAAGTGCAAATGCATCTGACACATTCACTGCAATTCGTTTGGGGTCGCGCGCTTCAATAACATCAGCAAGTGCTTCCCACTGATTAGGCTGAGCTTCTTTGTCCCATGCTTTTTCGAATAAATCAGCCACGGCATACCGAGCTACCGCTAAACGTTCTAGAGGCTTTCCTTCGCCAGGGTTAAAAATGACCAACATGGTATGCCTGCGGGCCGATAGCCACGTTGATGGCAGCATGGTTTTGATGACGGGGTCTTCGTTGTATTCCCGCGACATGATTACCCACATATCAATATTAGTACGCTGCATAAGACTGGGTAAAACCTGCTCGAATCGTTGTGCTAGTATTTCATCGACCAACTCGCTCCTAGCTTGCATATCCATGACATCCTTGGCCATAGATTGCAAGCTCACTAGCAGTAACACAAGCGTACAAACTGCTCTCATTCTCTTTCCTTATTAGTTTGAATTATAAGCATGTAATCATTAAAACTAGCACAAGCTGTTTGGCTTAAGCAATGGTGGCTACAATTAACAAGGAGGGAACTTGGCTTGTTTCATTCAAGCCAATGCACGCTAGATGAAAACGCTATATAGCCTGGCGTTATAATGAATATAAGCCTTCATGGACGCGCATCGTCAATCGTATTGATGCGGATCAATACGCTAAACGAAGATTCCTTGTTTACTTAGCCTTAACGCGAAAGGCATGTTGTAGAATTTTTTTGAATTCAATGTCGGCAATTTTCCTTCAATAGATAATTTAAATTGTGATTGCAGTTTAATCATCATCGATTTAGGTATCATCCTAGCCGGAGCCAGTTATGAATGCAGAGATTGATTTACAGCAAATAATAGAAAATACCATGGTGTTAGTGCTAGCCGGTGGGCAGGGCTCACGGTTAAAAGCACTTACTGAAACCCGGGCTAAACCGGTACTAGAGTTTGGCAGTCATTGTCGAATCATCGATTTTCCCCTTTCAAACTGTGTTAATTCAGGCCTAAATCAAATTGCGGTACTCACCCAATATAAGTCTCAGTGTTTAATTCGGCATTTGATGCAACATTGGGGCACATTGAATAACAGTTTTGGGGGGCGATTAGATATTCTTCCTGCATCCCAGCAACAGTCTGAAAGCTGGTACCAAGGTACTGCAGATGCGTGTTTTCAGAATATTGACTATATCAAATCCAGAGCACCTAAATATGTGATGATCTTATCGGGGGATCACGTATATCAAATGGATTATCGAAAACTGCTGGCTGAACATGTGAAAAACGGCGCCGAAATGACAGTATCTTGCATAGAAGTGCCTACTAAGAATGCGGCAAATCAGCTGGGCGTATTAAGTGCTGATAGCAAAGGTCGGGTAACCGCTTTCGATGAAAAGCCATGTAAACCACACCCATTATTAGATGCGCCAGAGTATTGTTTAGCTTCAATGGGCAATTATGTAGTGAATGCTGAAGTGCTTTATCGGCTACTTAAAGCAGATGCCAAAGCGTTGGAATCTGATCACGACTTCGGTAAAAACGTAATTCCAAATATTATTGAGCAGCACAAAGTGTTTGCGCATCGATTCAGAGGCGCCGATGGTTGCCAAATTCCCTATTGGCGAGATGTAGGCACCATTGATAGTTACTGGCGGGCTCATATGGATTTGCTGAACAACAGCGATATGTTGAATTTAGCTGACCCGTCTTGGCCTATCTGGGGAAGTGCTTTATCTAGCGCGCCAACCCAAATACGGGGCGGGACTCAAAAAGGCCAGTGCGACCTCAATCAGATTTTGATTGGCACCGGTTGCCAATTAACTAATTGCCGTATCCATCACACTGTTTTGTCATCCAATTGCGCAATCGGTGATGGCGCTTCACTTCAAGGGTGTGTATTGCTGCCTGATGTGACTATCGAGGCCGGCGCTAAATTAAAAAACGTTATCGTAGATAAAGGTGTGACGGTGCCCGCTAATTTAGCCATTGACGATATTAATATTGCTAAGCACTTCGGATTTTCAGTTAGCGAGAAGGGGGTTGTTTTAATTACCCAACAAGTAATAGATAGTTTTGCCGATGTGGAAATATATTTTGACGTACCGCAAAAGTCGACGAGTGTAAGTCCAATTAGACCAATGCATTCAGAGCTATCAACTCGAAACATCGTCCGTACTCATGTACCCAGCGCACTGAACGAGCGTTAAGAACGCAAAGGCAACGCCTGTGCGTTGCCTTTGATCTGGCTATTTAATTAGCTTCACTGCGCTGGTTGGCGCATTAGCCGCGTATAGAACTTAACGGCATCTTCCATATTTTTAATATCAATTCTCTCGTTAGTGCCGTGAAACCCTGACAAATAAGCAGGTGTCAGATTAATCGGATTAAAGCGATAAGCATCAGTTATTTTTGAGTAAAACTGGCTATCTGTCGCGGCAATAGTTAACCCAGGTGTGACGATAATATCGCCCTGAACATCCCGTGTTACTGCGGCAATATTTTTAAACCCCTGACTGTCACTATTGGCCACGTTTGACGGCTTAAATGCTTGCGATGTTTTAATGGTGATTCGAGGATCGTTGATGGCAGCTTCTACCCAACTGGTAACACTTTCAATAGTGTCTCTAGGATGAATACGAAAATTGATAGTGGCTGTCGCGGTAGCCGGCAATACATTCGCTTTAACACTACCCGAGAGCATGGTAGGGGCTGTGGTGGTGCGCAACATCGCATTGCCCGCAGGCGACTGAGATACTGATGCCTCAATCAATGGCTTGAACAGCCATTGATTGGCAAAGAGCATACGCTTGAAGAAATCCATGTGCTTAGCGATATTGGTGTACATAGTTTCGCCAAGGCCTTCTAACCCGCCAGGTACCGGTGAGTTTTTAACGTTGACGATGGCTTCAGCTAAAATGCTTACAGCCGTATCTTGAGGTGGCATTGAGCTATGTCCACCTTCACCTTTTGCGATAAGCTCAAGCGTAAGAAAACCTTTCTCAGCCACATTAATACTGGCGACACGCTTGTCTGACCCAGGTACTAAGCCATCAAGAATAAATGAGCCCTCATCAAGCGACCACGCTAGTTTGATGTTTTGCTCAACAACATATTCTGAAACTGCTTTTGCGCCATATTGGCTGCCAATCTCTTCATCGTGAGTAAAAGCAATATAGATGTCTTGCTCTGGGGTATAAGCCGCTTCTAGCAGCAAGGTAACAGATTCCATTAGAGCTATCACTGCGCTTTTATCATCGAGCGCCCCACGGCCCCAAATAATACCGTCTTGAATTACACCACCAAATGGCGGGTGCTGCCATTGAGATTCAGTACCTGGATTAATCGGAACCACATCATAATGAGCTGAATACAATACGCTAGGTTTGGAAGGTGCTTTACCGCGCCATTTAAAAAGTAGGGTGTAGTCGTTCAGCAAAGTAAGGGTTAAGCTTTCGTGCACTTCAGGATAAGTACTGGCCAACCATGCGATAAATTTTTGAAATTCAGCACGGTCGCGGTCTTCAGCATGTTCATAAGAGATAGTTTGAATTTGAATAGCCTGTGAAAGGTGCTCTGCTATCACGCTGCCATCTGGCGATATCATAGTGGTGTCGGGGGAAGGCTGGTAGGTTTCTGGAGTGAAAGTTACAGTGCGCACTAACACAACTACAACCAAAGCTAAAAGCACTATGCTAAGCCCCAGTAATCCTTTTTTTATTATTGTCATAGGGAGTCCCTTAAGATGCCAGTTTCATTGTCTGTACATGCAAATATTGCAGTTGTCGCAACGTTGTCATTTAGTGTATCTGCAATAGTAGGTTTGAGTATATTGAAAATAGTGAGTACATCAGAAAATAAATAAAACGCAGACAAAAAAATAGGCGCTTTAAGCGCCTATTTTTATTCTTTAACCATAAACAATGTGGCAGTTAATGACTAATCAATTAACGGCTCATCGTCGTCTTCTTCTTCCTGCTTCTCGTATTTCTCTTCTTCTACTGGAATAACTTCCTCAGAAGAATAGTAAACACTGACAGGCGCTGAATAGTTTGGCACGTCGTCATAGGCAAACACAGAATAATACTTTTCAACATTCGGGTTACCAAAGTTGTCATAGGTATATTCATCAGAACCTGCGTAAAGCTTCACACCATCAAGCGGGGAGCGCGGCGAGTGGAAGCGATTTCTTACCACAAACGCACCCACTAAATCGGCATGCTTCGGATTGCTCCAACTTAGCTTAACCTGACGATTTTCTAAGGTTACGCTTAAGTTCGCTGGTGCCGGTAAAGGCTCTTTGCGACGCTCAATATACTTAATCACCAACTTACACACGTTGTTACTGTGTAAGTCGTGCCAATTTACTAGCATGTTCTTTTCAGCACTTGATGACGTTGAGCGAACCACGAAATGGAAAGGCGCATGCTTCGCATGCATATCTTCCAGCGCTTCACGGCAATAACTATCAAAAATAAAGTTATGAGAGTTTTTGTCTTTAAGCTGAGCATTACTCACCTCGTAGCCAATAAACTCTTTTTTCTCTCTATTTTTAACGCTTTCATAATCAAGATCTTCAAGACCAGCCAATTCAATGGTGAAACGAATATCTTGCGATGTAGGCAAGGCATTGTCGTTACTCATCGTTAAATAAGCTTCCGTGATCACGGTTTTCTTAGGATCAGGCAGATTTTCGGTTAAGAAGGTCATTTGCCCGTACACCACATCGCCGTTTGCATCGAAACCAGACTGCAGTTCGTTTTTCTTAGCCTCAGCTTTTGATACCGTGCTAAGAGATGATGGCGTTAGCTCTACTTGTTTGCTTGGAAGGGTATAAATAACTTCCAAGTTAGGGCGGTAATGGATACCTGAACCAAACTTTCCGTACCCAATATCAAACTGCATCATTTGCGAGTCTGCACCTAGAGGCAGTTTTCTTGGACCTTCAACGCGAAGCAACAAGGTACCGTTCTTAATAGATTTGCGAATAATGCGACGCTCGGCCACATTTAAATCCCAATGAGACCAAATACCTTGAGTTAGCTTATCTGAGCGAATTTCATCACCTAGGGTTTGAATAGGCTTCGCTTGATGAATTTGGTTAAAGTCTGTGATGTCAGAAATTTCTGATGGGTCGAGGATAGATACTGTCCATTCACCAAAATTTTCTACTTTAGCGTTAACGCGGTTCATCGGATACAAGGAGAAACTCGCATTCTTAATACGGGCTTCTTCCGGTAAGTTTTCCATATTAAACGCAATCACACCGTAACAAATACCACGGCGTTTATTCACACCTACAAACAACGAGTTGTAGCCGAAATGGTCGCGGTTTTTCTCAAGGGTATATTGGCCTACATAACCAATACCACGCTTCGATGGGAACAAACCTCTGAAATATTCATCTTCAGATAACTGCGTTTTCAGCTTAATTTCAGGGCTGAAAGGCGACTTGGTATCAGTAACTTTATTAACCGCACGTATATTGTAGAAATATTTCTGACCACTTTTAAGCTGCACATCAGTGAACGTGTGTTTGCCAATAATCGCAATCAGATTATCTTCGCGACAAGGGCTTTTCACTGTTTCTGAGCGATACAGTTCAAAATAGATATCATCAGACTCTGGGTAATCCCAGCATAGGGTCGCTTCGTAAACGCCCACTGATTCAATTGTGAAGTTATCTACCCGTGCAGGTGCTTCATCAGAGTAGTTTTTCGCTTCTGAAAGTGCGTAAAGTACCGCAGGCACATTCTCATCTACACTTTGCGACATATTCGCCATGTAATCAGGAATGTTGCGAGTGCCCACTTCTACCACAGCCGAGACAATACCTAACGAGTAATAGTACTCACGGCCACTACCGTTAATCAGGTTTGTAGGTGGCTTGCCACGGTGAATACCGTATTGGCGACCCGTTACCTTATGGATTTCACGGTTCATATTGGCGCACAACACGTTTAAGTCGGTGCCTTCAATTTCAGACTCGTGATTAAACTTATGGGCAGGGAAAAACACGTTACCTTGCGAATGATAATCTAGCGCAATGGTAATGTTTTTATGATCCAGTACGAAATCACGAATAGCCGCAGTTTCTGGCTCAGAGAACGCTGCTGGGCCTGAGTAGGTGTTTACCGTGGTATCGGCAGAGCGCTTAAAGCGAACACCAAAGTTACGGTTTAAATCTACACCAAAGGTGCCATCGCCATTGTCACGTCTATTCTTGCGCCAAAAAGAGAAGTGGGTACGAGAATACTCAAACCCATCTGGGTTTAAACAAGGCACCATATATAGCGTATTGCGGCTTAATGCCTGTTGTATAGATGGGTTGTGGTCAATATTGGTTAGCACATTATCAATAAACTTAATGGCTAACTCATTTCCAATCCACTCACGAGCGTGGATGGTTCCTGTAAAAAGCAGAGCGGGTTTACTGTCCGCAGTTTCAATGTTAGCAGAAAGAGTAGCCATCATAATTGGCCTACCTTCCCACGTCGTTCCAATGCTATGCACGCGAATAAGCTCAGGGTACTTTTCCTGAGCTTGTTCTAAAAACGCCATTGTTTCTTGATACGAGGTATATTGTTTTTTCATTATTTCTTCTTTACTAAGAGAAATCAGTGGTTACCAGCGTAGTCTTGAAATTATCCCAATGCGCGATAATTGCATCGACTTTCTTTTGCTGAATGTTTTTAACCGTCAGAAACACGCTTGGATCAGCGGTTATAGCTTCTGACGTACCCTTTTCACCCAGAGTACTGATTATCACCTCTGTAAGCTTAGGGCCTATACCTTTAACGCCACCAAAAAACGCTTCTATTTGCGGCGTTGTCAAAACCAGTTCGTCTGCTTTAGCGTCTGTATTTTTGATTTCAGGCGCGCTAGCTTCGGTAGTATCTTCGAACTCATCGTTACTTATGTTTAGTACTTTTTCGAGGCCATCGCCGTCGACTTCAGGAAGACCATCATCTTCACCTACATCTTGATTTTCCATGTGTAGGTCGGCAATGACTTCAGCTTTACTTTTGGGCGTGTAATTATCTTGAAAATTCCACGACTCACTTGGCCATTCTTCATCTAGCTGCAATTCAACAGGTAGTAATGGGTAAAGCTCAGGGTTAGTCACTGCCACTGAGTCTGCGCTATCACAACTTGGGGTATATTCACCAAAGGTAATGTTTCGCATTGTGCGTAATAACGGCGTGCGAATCTTACCCAGTTCCTCCCAGTTATACAAAGGAATATGCGGCTTCTTAAAGCGCTCTGAGCACAAGGTCCACATAATGTACTGGCCAATCCAATCGCGAATATACGGGAAGGCAGCGAACGCGGTAGCACATTCTAAAATACGGAATTTACCATCAACACCTAATGCAATGTCAGAAGCCCAATATTCAGCTTTAGCAGCCTTCGACGCATTCACTGCTATTTGTAATGCTTCTTGGGGCACATCAGAGTAATCCATCGAACCACCCTGACTGGTGTTGGTTAGCCATTCACCTTCTGGCGGACGACGCCAAAACGCACAAACTGGCTTGTGGCCAATCAACATCACGCGAATATCTGCCATCATCGGAACAAATTCTTGCACGTAAACCGGGTGGTATTTCTTTTTCTTTAGCAGTTCGGCTGCTTCTTTAAAGCTATCTACTTTATGTACGAAGTAGCCGCCATAGTTGGACGGTCCGTATGATTTTTTAATAATCTTTGGATAACTGGTTTTACGTAAAAAGGCCATGGCTTCGTCTTTTTCGTAAAAAATATCAGTTTTGGGAATAGGCAAGTCGTGCTTTTCACAAAAGTGGGTAACATTTTCTTTCGACTTGTTGGCGAACTGTGTGTCCATTGAAGGCAAGAAGCGAACATCAGGTAATTCGCGCGCAATTTCACGAAACGTTTCGTAAGCCGTTGCAGGAATATTACCAATAAGAATATCGATATTTTTGCTCTTCACTTCACGAACGAAACGGGCTTTGTCGTTACCCCAGTGGTAGCATACCGTTTCAATTTTATCAGGCCAGCCTTTAAAGTTAGACTTGTCGAAAAAGCGCAATACGTGGTCTAAATAGAGTAGGCCAATAGTAGGTAGTTTAGTCGTAGACATTTTACTTTCTCGTTTAAAGTTGAGAGGTTAGCGCGGCTTGCATGCTAGCGTGCTTTTCAATTGCTTTTCGCTCAATCAAATTAACGATCCGCTCGATTTTTCCTTCATTAAACGTTAATCCTGCAGCTTCTTGTTCAGGCGTTGCGAATGCAGGAATACCGTTTACTTCAAGAACTACATATTCTTCATGTTCTTGGTCATAAATCACATCAACCCCAGCGATATCTAACCCGGTAACTTTTGCTGCTTTAATCGCTAGGGCAACTAATTCATCGTTGGGTTCACGGCGAATAACAGAGCCACCACTGGTTACGTTAGTTTTCCAATCGTCTTTAGGCGCTTGACGCCCGTAACAACCCACAAACTCACCATCAACAATATCGATGCGATAGTCTGTCATGTCGTAATTGATAAAACGTTCAACGTAGAAGTGAGGAATATTGGTTTGATCCAAAAAGGGAATAAGCATATCTAAAGAACGCTCATCTTCTACTTTAACAATACCCATGCCACCCCAGCCATCGGTAGGCTTGTAGACTAAACGTCCACCCCATTCGCGAATGGTATTTTTAAGCATAGGCTTGTCTTTGGTATTACATAGTCGGTAATCAGGCGTGCGAATTCCAGCACGAGATAATCGGTGTGATGTACGCAGTTTGTCTTCAGATAACGAAAAAGACTCAAAACTGTTAAGGCACGGAATTGATTCGTTTAATACTTGATAAAGAAAAACTTGATATGGCGTTTGTTGGCCTGCATTGTATGAAAAGAACGCATCTAATTCCTCCATATTTACGTTGTGACACGTAATGGTTCCGTTATGTGCGTTTGCATGGCCTAAGTTAAGATCGGTGATTGCTTCAATATCACGATCTCGCAATTGATTAACGATTTTAGCCTGTATGGCAGTACCACCGCTGTTGCTGTACATCCACATCCCGACTGTATACTTTGGCACGACTTTTAACCCTATGTTTATGAATCGATGAATTGACATTCTGTTCGATTTAAGTAAGAAGATTTCTCAAAATAAATTTTTGCACCAAAATGGGTGGTAAATATCTATTTTAGATGAGAAATATGACATATATTAGACTTTAGGGTACGTCTTGGTACGAGGAGTCCCTCCCAAAAGCGGCGCCATTAAACGGCTAAATTGCAAACTATTCAAGTTTATTTTTTGTTCAAAATTAAATAATTTAGAATTTTGTAATGATAACGTTTTAAACGTGTATTCTGTATGTAAATTGGCCTTGATAATCAAGGGCTTCAGCGTAGTTTGCTTTTAATCAATACTTGGAATAAATAGCATGAATAGTAGTCTGGACTTTACCGAACTTGCCACCATTATATCGCTCAATTCTTACACTAAAAATAAAGCGGGTGTAGATCATAATGCTGACATCTTTAATGGGTGGATGGAACAGCTTGGGTTTTCTGTTGAAACTCATCGTCGAGAAGAAATAGGTAATCATGTTCACTATCTGTCGAAAAAAAGTGAAGGAGCAAAATTGCTCCTACTTGGCCACTTAGATACCGTATTCCCACCTGATACTTTTACGGAATTTCGTGAAGATGATGAATGGATTTACGGCCCAGGTGTATGTGATATGAAAGGCGGTAACTATATTGCGCTTACCGCACTTCGAAATGTATTTACCGAACAAGGCCACATCGCGAACATAGATATGCTTTTGGTGAGCGATGAAGAAAGTGGCAGTGACGATAGCAAATTGCTTACCAGCGAATTAGCCAAAGCCTACGATGCCTGTATGGTTTTTGAAGCGGCAGGGCCTGATCACGACGTGGTTATTTCTCGAAAAGGCATTGCTACCTTTCAAATCGAATTTGAAGGCAAAGGTGCGCATGCGGGTAACCATTATACCGATGGTATTAATGCGAACTTGGCTGCGGCTCATATGCTCATTGCACTGACTAACTTAACCGACCTTGAAAAAGGCACTACGGTTAACGCTGGCAAAATGAAAGGTGGCTTAGGTGCAAATACTATTTCCCCTAGTGCCAGCTTGACAGTAGAAGCACGATTCACCCAATCAGACGAGCGAGACAGAGTGCTGGCAGCGTTTAAAGAAGTTACGCAAAACCCTGCTGTTGAAGGGGTAAAAGTGGTCGTAACGGGTGGCTTGCAGCGAGACGTCATGCAACCGACAGAAGCGCAAGCTCAGTTTATCGTCGAGTTAGAATCTGTTTTGGGTGCGCCACTTAAGCTAGAAAAGCGCGGCGGAGTGAGTGATGCGAATGTGGTATCAGCTGCAGGCGTGCCAACCCTCGACGGTTTTGGGCCTTACGGTGATGGCGACCACACCATTCATGAACGTGCGAGCAAATCGAGTTTTGAACGCCGTATTAATGAGGTGAGTAAAATACTCGCACATTTTAATGGCGGGAAATAGGCGCTAATTCTGGCGAGTATTTATTATACGGGCCAGAGATATTTCAAGCATAAATAACTAACTGAAAATATTGATACGAATTATGAAAAGCCTGAAATCTATTCTTCAGGCTTTTTTATATGACCATGGTCAAACCAGCTTTGAAAAATGCTGTCTATCCGTTTATCTGTTCGTTTACCGCATAAATGCCAAGGGTTAACCCAGCCTTAACCCGTCCTTAAATAGCATGCTCCCATTCTGGATTCGCCGTTCAACTGTGTGAATCTAACCACTTCGGTATTTAACTTAATTAAACGATGGTAGGACTCCTTAATGAAGACGTATGCACTGGTCCCGATTGGCCTCTTAATCATAGTGTCGCTGCTTAGTGGCTGTGAAGAACAATCTAGCACGCCCCCAACTGCGCGTGTTACAGAGGTTTCTTACATTAACGTTACCTCTACCGAGCATAAAATAGATACCAAGCTGCAAGGAAGAGTAACTGCCTCTATGGTGGCTGAGGTACGCCCTCAAGTGAGCGGTATTATTCAAAAGCGCCTATTCACCGAAGGGCAAATGGTAAAGCAAGGACAAACCTTGTATCAGATAGACCCTGAAACCTACGAAGCAGCTTATAACGAAGCAAAAGCTACGTTAAACAGTGCAAAAGCAACAGTAGCGACCGCTAAGTTAAAAGATGAGCGCTATGCAAATTTGTTAAAAATCGAAGGTGTGTCTCAGCAAGATGCTGATGATGCCCACGCTGCTCATTTAGAAGCGAAAGCAAATATAGAGATGTACGAAGCCGCATTGGAAACCGCCAGAATCAATCTTGAATATACCAAAGTGCTTGCGCCTATATCGGGGCATATTGGGATTTCTACCGTTACCCAAGGCGCGTTAGTGACAGCCCAGCAAGACACTGCATTGGCCACTATTCGAACGTTAGATCCTATTTATGTAGATATGACCAAAAATAGTAAAGCGCTGCTTAAACTACGCAAACTTATGCGTGAAAATAATATTAAAGAAGGCACAACTGACGTGGCATTAACGTTAGAAGACGGCAGCGACTATGAACTCGCCGGTGAATTAAAGATGCAAGAAGTGGCGGTTGACGCTTCTACCGGCGCGGTGACGCTACGTGCTGAATTCTCTAACCCTGACGGTTTACTACTACCAGGTATGTTTGTACGTGCCACAGTAAGTGAAGCGGTAGACGAAAACGCAATATTGGTTCCTCAGCAAGGTATTTATCACGAAGCGACCGGTGCAGCGTTTGCGTACGTAATTAACCAAGACAACCAAGTTGAAAAGCGCATAGTTGAAACCATTAATGCGGTAGGTAACAAATGGCTGTTAGATAACGGGCTATCGGTGAATGAAAAATTGCTGGTAGAAGGCTCGGGTAAAGTCGCGCCAGGTAGCACGGTGAAGCCAGTTCAAGTTGAAATGAACAGTGCGGGTACTATGGTAACGGTGGTGGATTCAAATGCTACTAATGTCTCTAGTTTAGGGAACAAGTAATTCATGTTAGCGCGCTTTTTTATCGATCGCCCCGTTTTCGCGTGGGTAATTTCCATCATTATCATGCTTGCAGGTATTGCTTCTATTATGTCGCTACCTGTAGCGCAGTACCCTAGTATAGCGCCCCCCGTCATCAGTGTGAGTACCACCTACACAGGGGCAGATGCTGAAACCGTAGAAAATAGTGTTACCCAAATATTAGAGCAGCAACTTACTGGTCTTGATGGTTTGTTGTATTTCTCATCGTCGAGTACTTCAGATGGTGGCGCCTCGGTTAATATTACGTTTGAGCAAGGTACTGACTCAGATTACGCGCAAGTTCAAGTGCAAAATAAGGTAGAGCAAGTTAATTCTCGTTTCCCTGAGTCGGTTCAATCTCAAGGGGTTACTGTGACTAAGTCGAATACCGACTTTTTGTTAGTCACCGCCGTTTATGATTCTACTGATACGGTGTCAGCATTTGATATTTCTGATTACATTTCTTCGAACATGCAAGACTCTATTGCTCGAATTGAAGGCGTGGGAGACACCCGTGTGTTTGGTTCAGAATACGCCATGCGCATTTGGTTAGATCCAACCAAGCTTGCAGCTTATGAGCTTATGCCATCGGATATTACCAGTGCACTTGGTGCGCAAAACATTCAGGTGCCTGCGGGAAATATTGGTGCTATTCCATCAGCAGACAGCCAAGAATTAAATGCCACGGTAACCGCGCAGTCGATGATGTCTACCCCAGAGCAGTTCCGCAATATTATTGTGAAATACGATGCAACGGGCGCAAATGTCTTATTAAGCGATGTGGCAAGAGTAGAGATTGGTAGCGAAAGTTACTCGGCTATCCCTCGTCTGAACGGCCACCCGGCTTCGGGTATAGCGGTTATGTTGTCGCCAGGTGCTAATGCCTTAGATACGGCAACACGGGTTAAAGAAAAAGTGGCTCAGCTTGCGACTAACTTACCGGATGGTTATGAAGTTACGTTTCCGCGAGACAGCACTGACTTCATTAAAATTTCGATTAACGAAGTAGTACATACGCTCGCTGAAGCGGTTGTACTGGTCGTATTGGTTATGTGGCTATTTTTGCAAAATTGGCGTGCCACGCTTATTCCAGCCATTGCGGTACCGGTTGTATTGCTAGGTACCTTTGGCGTGCTCTCTGCCTTTGGCTTTTCCATTAATACCCTAACCATGTTTGGTATTGTACTTTCAATCGGGCTCTTGGTTGATGACGCCATTGTGGTGGTAGAAAACGTCGAGCGATTAATGGAAGAAGACAACCTGTCGCCACGAGAGGCCACCATAAAATCCATGTCAGAAATTACGGGTGCGCTTATCGGCATAGCCGTTGTATTGTCAGCAGTGTTCTTGCCTATGGCCTTTTTCGGCGGCTCAATAGGCGTTATTTATAAACAGTTTTCGGTAGCCATTGTATCGTCAATGATATTGTCGGTAATTGTGGCGTTAACCCTAAGCCCTACGCTATGTGCAAGCTTGCTCAAACATAAAACGCCTAGCGAAAAGCATGGTGATAAATTAGGAAAAAGCGAAAGCAAAGGCAAAAGACAAAGCTTCTTTGGTTGGTTTAACACCAAGTTTGATAATATGAGCAATGCCTACGCAGGTCGAGTAGGGTGTATGGTCAATCAAAAAGTGCGCTGGATGATTGTGTACGCGGTAATCATTGGTGTACTAGGCGTGCTAATAGTACGTATGCCTACCGGTTTCTTACCGCAAGAAGACCAAGGCAGTGTGATGTTTCAGGTTAACCTTCCTCCTGGCGCTTCAATAAAACGTACCCGTGCGGTAGGCGAACAAGTCACCGACTATTTAATGACAGAAGAAACCAATACGGTTATTCGCGCCTTCTCTATTTCAGGGTTTAACTTCTCCGGAAGTGGTCAAAATGCGGGCATGGGATTTGTCTCTTTATCGCCTTGGGACGATCGTACCGAAGATGATGAAAGTGCCGATGCCCTTATTAATCGCATGAATAAAAATCTATCGACTATTCGCGATGCTAACGTTTTTGCATTGTCGCAGCCGGTAATACAAGGGTTAGGGCAAAGTAATGGCTTTACCTTTGAGCTTCAAGCGGCTGCGGGTACTAGCCGTGATGAGCTAACGTCATTGAAAAGTGAATTGCTAAATAAAGCCCGTCAAAATGAGTTGTTTGTAGGTATTCGTGATGGTGCATTGAGCGACACGCCACAGCTTAAAATTGATATTGATAATGGTAAGGCGACGGCTCTGGGCGTATCGCTATCAGATGTGGCCGATACGCTCACTTCTGCGTGGGCTGGTTCGTACGTGAATGACTTTATAGACGATGGCCGCGTGAAGAAAGTGTACATCGAAAGTGATGCGCAATACCGCTCTAAACCTGAAGATTTAAATGAATGGTATGTGCGAGGCACTAACGCCGATGGTGAAACTACCATGACGTCATTTGAAGCCTTTAGCTCGTCGTCTTGGTCTAGCGCACCGCAAAGTTTATCGCGCTTTAATGGTATTGCGTCGTACCAAATTCAAGGTGCTGCCGCTAGTGGCGTGAGTTCGGGCCAAGCCATGGCTGAAATGGAAAGGTTGGCTGATGAAGTTGGTCAGGGCAAACTAACCTACGCGTGGAGTGGGTTGTCTTATCAAGAAAAGCTTTCAAGCGGTCAGTCATCTACCTTGTACGCCATTTCAATTTTGGTAGTGTTCTTAGCATTAGCTGCCTTGTATGAAAGTTGGTCGGTGCCATTCTCGGTGATTATGGTTATTCCATTGGGCGTTGTAGGTGCGGCCCTTGCGTCCACCATGCGAGGGTTGGATAACGATATATATTTCCAAGTCGCGTTGTTAACGACTATAGGTCTTGCCGCTAAAAACGCCATATTAATTGTGGAATTTGCGGAAGCCTCATATCAAAAAGGAATGTCATTAATTGATGCGGCAGTCAATGCAGCGAAGCTGAGGTTGCGCCCGATTATTATGACGTCGTTAGCCTTTATGTTCGGTATATTGCCTTTGGCTATTTCATCGGGTGCTGGAGCAAACAGCCGTATATCAATTGGAACAGGAATTATTGGCGGAACATTTACGGCAACAGTACTCGGTATATTTTTAGTGCCTATGTTCTTCGTATTAGTACGAGGGTTATTCCCAAAACGTCGTACTATTTACAATAATGATGGAAGCGAAGTAGGTGGTGAGCAAACGGCGGGGGCTGTAAGTACTAAGCAGTTGGAGAATGGCCATGATTAATTTTCCTATAATGAAACGCTTATCCTCAAACCTTACTTTTACACGCAGCGTTAGGCTGTTGCCTATCGCCGCGGCAATTGTGCTAGCGGGTTGCAGTTCAATGGCGCCAGAGTATGAGCGTTCCAATTCATCGGTTGCCAATGAATGGCAATTCGAAGCCATAGAGAAAACCGTAGAGGACACTCAAGGGTTGTCCTCGCAACAAGCCTTAGATATACCGTGGAAAGACTTTATAAAAGATGAGCGTTTAGAACAGGTCATCGATTTAGCGCTAAGCAGTAATCGAAGCCTGCGAGAAACTATTGCAGATGTAGAGTCGGCCAGGGCAACTTACCGTATTCAGCGGTCAGACTTATTTCCTGATGTAAATGTGAGTTTAAGTGGCGATCGCACCAAGTACTCAACCGGTGAAATTGACACAACATACGAAGCTCAAGCGGGATTCAGCAGTTACGAGCTAGACTTATTTGGTAAAAATCGCAGTTTATCTGAAGCTGAAATGGAAACTTATTTAGCCAGCAGTGAAACGGCCAAGGCAGCAAAAATTTCCCTTATTGGTGAAGTTGCCAATGCGTGGTTAACCTTAGCGGCCGATAGTAATCTACTAAGCCTAGCGGAAGAAACGGCCAGTAACGCTAAACAAGCCATGGATATTACGAATAAACGTTTATCCTACGGTGTTGATTCACGTATAGATGTAGCGAGTGCTGAAACCATTTATTACAACGCACGTTCTGACATAGCTAGCTATAAAACCCAAGTGGAGCAAGACAAAAATGCGCTGCGCTTGTTAGTGGGTGAGAAATTTGATGACAGTTTGCTTGCTTATACCTTGCCTGCTGACTCCTATGGAGGAAGTGACAGCTTGGTGACGGATGTGCCTGCGGGAGTGTCGTCAGACGTATTGTTAGTGCGACCTGATGTGTTATCTGCTGAGCATGATTTGAAATCGGCTAATGCGAATATTGGTGCGGCACGCGCAGCGTTCTTCCCTACCATATCGCTTACTGCGACGGGCGGGCTTGCCAGCTCAGTGTTATCGGATATTTTCAGTGGCGGTGCCAGTTCAATTTGGAGCATAGCGCCTAGCATTAGCTTGCCCATATTTGATGGTGGTGAGAACAAGGCAAACTTGGCCTACAGTGAAGCCCAGCAGCAGAAGTACTTAGCCGCCTATGAATATGCCATTCAAAGTGCGTTTACCGAAGTTGCTGATGCATTGGCAAGACGAGCGACTATTCGAGATCAACTCGATGCTGAAGATGCCTTGGTTGAAGCTTCAACACGAAGCTATGAGTTGTCTTTAGCAAGGTATGAAAATGGTGTAGATAGTTTTCAGACTGCATTGGAATCGCAGCGAACTATGTATAGCGCTAAGCAGTCGCTTATTACCACTCGCCAAGCCGAACTATCAAACCGCCTAACACTTTATAAAGTGTTAGGCGGTGGGTTAGCGCACACCGAGGGCGAAGCAAAATAAAAATGAGGTCATAAAAAATGAGGTCAAAGTACATTTTAATTAACTTTGACCCCATTTTTCCATTTTCTTACCACAGCTGCTTAGCTGGTATACGATACTACTTCGGCTTCAAGTCCTTCGCCAAGCATGAAATAAAAACGTCTTCCTGGTTCATAATCCCCATGGTTGTATGTATTAAAACCTAAGGTAAATACTTTCTTTTCAACATCATCTAAATTCTCGACCACAATACCTAAATGATTAATATGAGCTGGGGTAGTGTGATCAAATGTATTTTCACCGAGTTCAATTTTTGAAATATGGTTAAACTGCTTCGGTTTGTACAGTGCCAAATAAGCGCTATCTGTGCCGACATGTACCGTATAGCCATCATCTTTGGCAGGGCCGCTCCAACGAATATGCCAGTCAAATAGTTCACATAATGTGTTCGCGATGGCATCTGGATCCTTGACCGTAATGTTAGCGTGTTCAAGTATAGCCGGTTGCATAGTGTTTCCTTATTGATTAAATGGGGTTATGGATTAATCGTTAGAAACAGCTTAATATCTCAAGCTAACTTTAGATCAAGCATTAAGTTTAACTTTTTTAAAATGGCTCCTGAACCCCTTGTTAGCATTGGCTTTGTCGCAAAGCGAACTGGCAATGCTGTATCGCTTATACGTTATTACGCGAACGAATCTCTCATACCCTCTGTGCGAACATCTGGAGGAAACAGGATGTTTCCTCGTTCGGTTATACGTAGGGTGTCGTTTATTTTAATCGCTCAGAAATTGGGTTATGCACTAGAAGATATTCGGCAACTTCTTAATACGCTGCCCGATAAACGTACGCCGAATAAAGAAGACTGGGCTAAGCTTAGTGAAATATTTAATGCACACATAGCAAGGCGTATATCAGAGCTAACAGCGTTACAATCCTCATTGGAGGGATGCATCGGCTGTGGCTGTTTGTCTTTAGACAAATGCAACCTGTACAATAAAAACGATAACATTGCCGAGAATGGAGCGGGAGCCCGATTCCTTTTAGGTGACAGCCCGAAGTAAAATAGACGCTGAATATAGGAACTCACCTTTGGCAATAACAAAACCAGCTAATTCAAACGCTAGTACTAGTATGCACACCCGTAATTTACATAGAAATGGCTACCCGATGGCCGCGCTGTGCCAAGCACATCCTGCATTATCGGGCTATGTGATTAATGCTAAGAGTGGCAAGAAAAGCATCGACTTTGCTAATCAAGACGCCGTGAAAGCGTTGAATGCAGCATTGCTTATTCATTACTATGGACTCAAAACGTGGGACATACCTAATGGGTATTTATGCCCGCCTGTTCCTGGTCGAGCTGACTATATTCACGGCATTGCCGACGTATTGGCGCGTTCCAATGGTGGCGTTATCCCCAAAGGCGATGAGGTAAAAGGGCTGGATGTGGGGATTGGGGCTAACGCCATTTATCCTATCATTGGCAGTCAAAGCTATGGTTGGCAGTTTGTGGGAAGCGACATCGATGCGGTATCCGTGAAATCGGCGAAATCAATTGCCAACAAAAACCCAAAGCTTTCCCCTTTATTGTCGGTACGAAAGCAGCCGAATAAAGCGAAAATCTTTGAGGGCATTATTCAGCCCAATGAACACTTCACTTTCACCATGTGTAACCCTCCGTTTCACAAATCTGCCGAAGCTGCGGCGCTGGGAAGCGAGCGCAAAGCCATCGGTCTTAAAGGAAATAAGCAAAAACGAAGTGGCAAAAAGCCTCGTGTTGATATTCAAGCTAATACAAACGCACATACCTCTGCTAAAGCGAAACCCGATATCAGTAGCGTAAAGCTAAACTTTGCAGGAACCGGTAATGAACTGTGGTGCGAAGGGGGCGAACTTGCCTTCATTCAGCGCATGATCATTGAAAGTGTGGCGTTTAAAACACAGGTAGATTGGTTCACTTGTTTAGTGTCTAAAAGCGACCACCTAAAACCCATTGAAACCAGCATTAATTACTATGGTGCAACAAAATTTCTGAAAGTAGACATGGGGCAGGGACAAAAGCAAAGCCGATTCGTGGCATGGACGTTTGTTGAATAGACGTCAAGCAACACCGATGCGGTGTTTTCTGGCTGTTTTAACGTTTATTTACTAGATGGAATTTCAGAATAAATTCAAAGGGCCTTGATGATGTTGCGTAAAAATATCAATGTTTTACACATAGATGGTAGTGCTGGATTAGCAGTGGGGTTAGTGTTATTTGCCTTAGCTAAATGGGTTAGTGAGCTTTATCGTTTGCCCCTTAACGTTATTTTATTCCTAGCAAGCGCAAACATTCTTTATGGTTGCTATGCATTAGCGCTGGCATTGTCAAACCAGAGAAGCTTGATGGCCATTAAGGTGCTCTCTACCGCAAACAGTGTTTGGGTAGTTATCTGTGTTGCTATTGTCGTTCTGTATGTCCAAACATTAAGCCCCGTTGGTTTTCTTTTTATCGGTGGTGAAGCATTATTTGTTGGCGTATTGGCTGTTTATGAGTGGAAGAATAGGTTTGTACTGGCGGAGTTGAATTTTTAAATAATGAGATCGGAGCATTTAAAGTCAATTAAATACTCTGACCCCTTCACGTTTCCTTTCGATTTATTCGCCCACGATGTCTGTGGTTTCTAGTGCTACATCAAGGCTATTTGCTACGCCAGGGTATGCAGAAGACAGCGTGGTTCCATCATCATTGGTTAAATCGCGGATGTTTTTCTGAACCGTAATAATAGCAAATAAGCTAAGTATAAATGCCATGCCGTAAAATCCTTTTTCACTTAGGAACATGTCGGCGTTAAAAAGACCAATACCCAGCAAGGCGATAGAACTAAAGAACGCAGCCCAACACATACCTACAAAAACCGTGGTGGTTGGAAGACCTTCTTGTTTATCTCTTACCGTCTTTTGCAAGGTTACGGCTGAAAACATGGCTAAAATAAATATGGCTAAATAATAGCCTTTTTCATTAAGTAAAATGTTGGCATTCCATAATCCAACAAGGTAACCAATAACCCCAATCGCAAGGGCGGCCCATGTTGCTGAGATATATGCTTGTGTTGGTTTATATACTCGATGTGATGTTGTTTGCATTTTTATAAATTCCTTTTGAGTTATCTTTAACCCTACACGAGTTCCTTTGAAAACATATCTAACTGCGATTAGATATATACTTTTTATTATTAGCATCCCGGCCTACGTAAACCTCCTGTTTAACAGCGTTGCCTACTCAGCATAGACCACTCGATGTCAGCATCCTTAATTCTGCAAATAGATGTTTAACGTCGAGGTTTCTAGTCCCGTAGATGGTCCTCTTTAAAGTACTTCTTATCGACCGCCTAATGTTAAAAGCCATTATCTAGCTGCTTAGGTTCAAGAATATACATGGGCAAATATACGAACAATGCTTGTATTAGTAAATACGAACGCTTAAATCAGATTGACGGCTGTTATGGCTAATCGATAAGGATAAAAATTGGGATGGGTCTGTTGAGGGGGGGAATAACAATAATCTATTCTGCCACCCGTCTTTCTAACTTATCTATGAGGTTAGTGTAAACCTCGAGTAAATCTGAGCTGCTTCAATGTTTGTCAGTATATTATTTGAACAGGTGATGAGTGAGAAACTAGCGGGAAGGATTACAATATGAAGCGTTTTATTTTTGTTTTGTTATTAAGCAGTGGCTTGTTAACTAATCAGACTTTCGCTTGTTCGTCTGATTGTGTAGCGGTGAAGCAGGTAGATGATGTGGTTATCGTTAGGGGATTCGACGCTACAGGCAATATTATGTACAGCCACCCCGTCTCTTTAGCTGAAACATTAAACTTAACGGCAAGCAATTTGTCTATCAGCAATATTTCTGTCAGTACGTCATCTGGAGCAACAAACTTATCTGATGGTGGAAGGGTGGAGACAAGCGCAAATGTGTATACGACAGTGGCAGATATTTTAATTGTTGTTACCACCGCCATTTTTGATGTAAACGGTAAGCTATTGCTGGTTGATACAAATACTAAGACGCATCAAAATTTTGAGTAGCGCCCTAAAAGAAATAGGATCAAAAAATGAGGGGCAGAGTACATTACAGTTTGATCCTAAAAACGCCGTAATCGACTTTGATTTCTTGGTTTGAGATAAAGTACTCTGACCCTGAGGTATCCCCACAAATAATATAGCAAAATCAGTGAGATAAAAAAGAAGGGAA
>OJAY01000186.1_pt1 | contig 30161 bp, 35 predicted proteins | sample 1590331 | NCBI WGS metagenome assembly OJAY01 (sample SAMN05416835, study PRJEB24817) | seawater metagenome | isolation source: Sea water | place: Canada:Atlantic | collected 2013-07 | reverse complement strand
GGTTTGGTGAGCCTGTCGTTAAATAGCGACATAACAATCACAGGCAGTCGACGCGAAAAAGCCCGCGCAACTGCTGCAAGCGTTAAGCGAAAAATATGACTGATAAATTGCTAGAACATACAAAGAAATCAGCCAACGCGTTGAATGCCCTCTTCAAAGGAGATCACATTGAAGCAGGTCTAATGCTTCTTTATGCTTGGATTGATCGTATGGCTTGGTTGTCAACCGATAAAAAGGAGTCGAGCGGACAAGATTTTAAAGATTGGGTAAATCGATACCTCATTCATCAATACAAATATCCATTCAACGCAGATGATTTATGGGCCGCCAGGTGTGCAGTCTTGCACACAGGTACTAACGAGGCCCGTGATACACATAAAGGTAAGGCTAAAAAACTCCTTTACTACACTGGCGTGACACATACAGTCAAAGTAAACAAGACGACACGGTATTTGTAAGCATTCATGATCTGCATGTTGGTTTTATAGGCGCTATCCGTGAATTTTCTACTTATTTATCTGGTGACGATCAAGCAAAAGAAACTGCTTATGAGAAACTTGAAAAGTTGTTGTCATCTACAGCAGTCGCTTAACAAAGCAAAGCAGCGGAGCGCAGGCAGAAAACGCCTGCGCTGGACCTCACTAACGTTCGGCCGCTGTTTTCGGCGTTATGAGTCTTTAGGAATCTATGACCAAATTTGAAGTTGAACTTAATAATGGATTAAAAATATCATCTAATCTAAAGGAAGGTGATGTTTCCTCAATTCCAAATGTTCATCCCAGAGACATCGGAAATGGCTATATATGGTACACGCTTCCTGCTACCGAAATAGATCAATTACAAGTGGTTTTTGGTCTGTGTTTTTTCAATGGTGAGCTGAGAGATATAAATGTATCTATTTCAAATCCAGAACTCTATGGGGGCAGTTGGAACGACTTCAGCGAAGCTAAAGAAAAGCTTCGTGCAAAACACACCGAAGAGTGGCTCGTAAATCGTGGCTATAAAGTAGGTGAGTTTTCGTGGGGTAGTGTTTGGGCAGGCTACGATAGTAAAGGAGGTTTTGGGCATGCAGTTGTTCGGTACAACTCATATCAAGCACATCAAAAATCTCCCGCAAAAAGCGCGGGCTGGACTCGCTAACGCTCGCCTTTTATGTGGGCGTTAGAGATCTCTATGAATCGAATGCAAAGGAAGTACATTCAAAGTAGTTCTATAATGGCATTGTTAATTGCTGTTGTGGTTTATTTTCAGGATGATCCTTTATTAGTTCGATTAGCATTCATTCCAGTCATAATTTATGCGATTTGTAATTATAATTTTCTTAAAGAGATTGAGAGCTATGGGCCAAGCCCTAAAGAAGTGATCGAGACTAATTCATTCGTGAAGTTGATTACTATCCTGTTGCTAGGCGCGGAGATACTTTGGATTTACTACTGGTTTCTAACTGGGATCGAAATCTCTAGCATTATCAATGGAGTGGGAACGCTTCTTCTCGCTATACTGGGGCCTATACTCCCGGCTTTTCTGGTTAGTAGGCTTATGCTTTTTGGGAGGCTCAGAGATGGAAATCTCTAACAAGCGGCCGTTGAGGCCACTGAAAAGCGTGGCGGGACGCGCAAAAAGCGCGCGCCCAAAGGCCGGGCGTTATGCCATACATGGAGAAAATCTTAGTGCTTGACGATAATTTGTTCACATCATCTTTTCACAGAGAGAACATTCCAGTATGGCCATGTCCTAATTGTGGAGTTCAATCGCTGTCGTGCGAAAAAGATCAATTCAAAAATCAATATAAAGAACCAATTGACACCAATCATCCGGCTTTTGACCATCATTGGATTGAATACGTTTTTACGATGCATCTGAAGTGCTCAAATTCCTCATGTGGCTGCCGAGTAGTTTGTGTTGGAACTGGTGATGTATCTCAAGAATATCTAAATGATGGCTCTGGAGATTGGGATTGGTTTGATAACTTTCAGATAAAATATTTTGAGCCATCGCTCAAAATATTTATTCCGCCAAAAGATACACCGGAATGTGTTGAAAAGGCCCTTGATGCCTCGTTCTCAACGTTCTTTTCTTTACCAAGCCTGAGCCTCAGCGCTTTGCGCTCTGCACTGGAAGTTTTGCTTGGTGAAATGGAGGTGGCGTCAGTCGATGAAAATGGAAAGTTTTTATCTCTAGCAAAGCGTATTAATTTGCTTCCGGAAGAAAGTAGAAAGATCATAGAGCCGGCTACTGCAATACGATGGCTAGGAAACGATGGTACACATGGGGGTAGCGTTCGGGTTCGGAAAAGTGATGTGCTTGATGGTTATAGGATTTTTGAGCACATACTTATAGAGTTATATCCAGAGAAGAGAGCGTCAATTGATGCCTTAGTAGCCCGTATAAACGAGGCTAAAGGTTTGGGGCGCTAGGCATAACAAAGCCAGGCACAGCGACGTCTTTTTCGTTGCGGCTTCGCCTTCACTACAAAGCCGCGCGCGCTGGCGGCGTTAGAAGACCGGAGAAAGTATGAGGAAGCCTAAGGGTCTTTAATGGATATTGACAAATTCGACACATCGTTGAGAGAGATGTCCTCAGATGAGGATGTTTTAGACTTTTGCAGAAAATATATTCTTCACGGTACTCCGTATGTCTTTGAAGCCAAGGACGAGGATTTCTATGAGTTTCGCAAAAAAATTGGTGACAAATTCCATATTCCGTTTTATGAGATATACATAACTGGCTCAGCCAAGTTAGGATTTAGCCCGTTTAAAAGAAAGGCATTCGATTTCGACTCGGATATAGACGTTGCTCTTGTCTCTCCACAATTGTTTGAATCTGTAATGCTAGGCATTGCAGATTATCAAATGCAGTTTCGAAAAAATCGTACTGTTGTTAGAGATCGAGAACTCAAAATGTATCATGAGTTTTTGGAATATGTGGCGCTGGGTTGGATTAGACCGGACAAACTACCTATATCTTTTCAAATGAGAGCTTTTAAAGATGATTGGTTTGATTTTTTTAGAAGTATTTCAAATGGAAAGTCTGAAGTGGGTAACTATCAAGTAAATGCAGGTATATTTAAAAGTTACGATCATTTGGAAAATTATACTCTTTCAGGTGTAAAAGATTTAAAGCGGCGAAAGCCAAGGGAAATTGTAAATGACACATCAAATTAAACCTTCTGTTACAAACCCGACGATTGCCGATATTTATGAAAAAATAGATTCCAATCGACTACAGCTTTCTCCTGACTTTCAACGGAAATTTGTTTGGACGCAAGAACACCAAGAGCAATTTCTCGATACGATACTACATGGGTATCCATTCCCGGAAATCTATGTGTGTCAAGGAGAAATAGACACAAAGAAGCTGCGAACCTCGCAAAAAGTAATTGATGGTCAACAGCGTCTAACGACAATTAAAAACTACATAGAAAATGACTTCAGAAAAGAATTAAAGATGATTCCTCCCTTTGACTCACTAGATGAGGGACAAAGAGAACACTTTTTATCTTATCAAGTTGTGGTTAGGGATATTGGAAAGGTTGATGATGATCTTGTTAGGGAGATATTCAGAAGAATCAACCTAACTAAGTTTAAGCTAGAAGACATTGAAATACACAACGCGATCTATGATGGGCAGTTTATAAAAGTTGCTAAAGAGCTATCAGGGGAAGTTTCTCTTGAAGACTTTGGTGTGTTTTATGAATCGGAACTCACTCGTATGGCTGACGTCCACTTCTTTTTGCAGGTGATGTCCACGTTAGAGCGAGATGGTTACTTCCCTAGGGATAATGAGGTCGAAAAATGCGTGGCCGAATACAATGAAGAATATCCAAATTCCCATAGTACTAAATCAAAGATACTTAAGGCATTCTCAATTATTAAAAAATTTGAGCTTGAACTGGATTCTATTTGGTTTAGAAAGTCATGTTTCTTTACACTGGTGGTTGAGCTTTGTTGGGCTGATGAAGTTCCAGAGGATATAGTTGCTCGATTAAATGACTTTGACGTTCAAGTACTAAATAGCAAAAATGAGAAAGATACAGATTACGGTAAGTTCTATCATGCAATGTATTCTGGAACAAATGATAGAAAATCGAGAATTATACGTTCTGAAAAGTTCCGGGAGTATATTTTGGCGTAATGCCTTCTAACAAGGCAATGGTTCGGATTTTTGTAAGCTCCGGCTTCGCCTCCACTTACAAAAAACGCACATTGCGGCGTTAGACATAGATGAGTATTAGAGCATGAATGATCTTAATCGCCGCCGATTATTGAAGCTAGCAGGTTTAACCGCTATCGCAGGCTTTACATCTTTTACCACTTATGCCGAAGCAAGTAATGATGTGCTGTATTTAGGGCGGGACGATGCGATGTTTGATCAGCATCGCCAATTGTACAACAAGAGCTTGTCTTTTCTGCCGAGGGTAATTGCAGTCTGTGCGAATGAAGCTGGCGTGCAGCAAGCGATTAAGTATGCCAAGGCTAAGGGTTTGCCCGTCACTATCAAAAGCGGCGGCCATAGCTTTGAAGGCTCTTGTTTAAATAACGATGGTTTGGTGATCAATTTAGCGCCGATGAACAGCGTGGTGCTTAAAGCCGATAATAGCTTGGTCGCCCAGCCCGCCGTAAAGCTAAAGCAGCTAAACGACTATGTATTACCTAAAGGTCGTTTGCTGCCAGCTGGTTCTTGTGGCGGTGTAGGACTATCTGGATTAACCTTGGGCGGTGGTTATGGCCTGTTTGCACGCCAGTTCGGTTTAACTTGTGATCACCTCACCGGTGTGCGCATAGTTACAAAAGATGGCAATGTAATTGATAGTGATGATATGCCAGAGCTACTTTGGGGCTGTAAAGGTGGCGGTAATGGCCGTTTTGGTGTCGTTACAGAATTGCGATATCGCACAGTGAGGATGCCGGCAACCTTGTATCAACATCGTTTTAGAGCTTACAAACTCACACCTGCACGAGCTGTACAGCTCTGTAAATCTTGGTTCGATATCACTCAATCGCTTCCTAATTATGCATTTGCTGCCTATGTACTTAATGGTAAAACATTAACGGTAACAATGATGGCCACCAAGAATGAGGATGCCATGCGCGATGTATTGACGAAGTTTGAAGCCGTGATGGATAAGAACGATGGCTTAAACCCAGACCCATTGCCAATAGGGATTAAGTATTACTATGGCCGTAAAGAACCCCTGAACTTTAAAAACTTTAGTGCAGGTTACTACAACGGCTTTGAAGACTTGGAAGAAGGTTTGGAAGACTTGCTCGCGCATTTAATGGCGACGCGTGGTGCAGTATTCCAAATCAACACGCTAGGTGGGGCGATTAATACCGTCGATGCTGATTCAACCGCTTATCCACATCGTCACCAAGGCTATTTAGGTGAGGCGCAATGCTATTGGGATAAGCCCGAGCAAGCGTCAGAAAAACTCACCGCAATGAAAATAGCGCAGAAAAAGCTGCATGCTATGGGGGTTCGAGATCATTATGTTAACTATCCAGATAGCAATATTGCCAGCCCTGAACAGGCCTATTTTGGTAAAAATTTGGCACGATTGAAAGCGTTAGAAAAACAGTTAGGTTTTACTGCTTAGTCAAGGATCAAGGAGTAGCGATCAAGGCGATTATGCTAATAGGACACTCACTCTATGAATGAGGCGAATTGAGAGAAATATCATTTCATCCTGTAGATTTTTAATGTGGGTTTCTTATTAGTTTATTCTGTTTGAATTACAAAGGTGGCGACATGGCACAACATTCTAACAAGGCGCAGCAATCGCTCCCGTTGGTTGCTGGGACGTCCAAAACGCTTCGCTTTTTTGGCCGCCCCTGTGCGCGGTGTTAATCAAGGTATGAGTGAAGTGAATGAGAATTTCGAAAAGCAGTTAGAGTTTATCGTTGATTGCCGTAAGCGCAATCGTAGAAATGGCTATGTTCTTGGCTTTGTAGCTATGCCACTCCTTCTATTAGCAGTGCTTATGCCAATGTTACAATTTTTACTTGTACCAATAATGATGCTAGTTCTAGGAGTTCAAATTTATTCGACAACGAAAACGGCTCAAGTAAAGTGCCCTCGATGTGGTCATGGGTATAGCGGTGATGGCATAGCTTTTTTTCCATTAACGAATAGAAATTGCCAAAATTGTGATTTGTCATTATACACAGGCCAGAAATATACCCAAAATCATGATAAAGAGTGGAGGGAGTAAATGCATAATAAAAACCAGCACTGGAAAACTAAAAGTGTCGTTTCCCTGTTTGGTTGGCATTAGTTACTGAATGAATATGTACAGATTCACGAAGGATCGATTAATTTCTCAGGGACATACAACCGATGAGGTTGATCTACTTGCAAAAGATATCTCTATTGCTATGGAAATAGATAAAGACATGTTCCAATTTTTTGATGATGCTGCAAACAAGTTGCCATGGCCTCAGGATCGTGATTTTGGAGCGTTGGCACTCCAACGGTGGGCGGCATTGGCTAATGAAGTGGTGGCAAAACAAATGATATATAGCGCAATAGAAAGGGCTACATACTGTGCAAGATGCTCAACATCTGGAGGAGAAGGCTTAGCTAGAGCTGAGCACATAAGGGAGCTAAAGCGTGAATTGGAAAAATTCAACTAACAAGCGCATGCAGTTAACGAAAAATGCGCGCGCCAGCTAAGGGTATTAAGTATAAAATATTGAAGGGGAGCTCGTGACTACATCGGCAGAATAAATAAAGTCTTTGGTAAAAATCAGTGATTACGAAAAGGCATTCTCGATTGGTAAATATCAACTTGAAACAGATCCTAGCAACAAAGAGGTTATGGCTGCTTTAAGAGTTTTAACTGGTACTTTACGGTCAAAGTGCATGGGTATGGCTTGCAAGAAACAAGATTGTACTCCAGCATATTTAAAATTAGAAAAGCTTCTATCAAGGGTGAGTTATTTAACTGATCAAGATGTATATGGAAATAAACTATAAACGCATAACCAACAAATCAAAACTCGCTCACAAAAAATGTGGGCTGATAATAAAGGTCTAATAATAAAAACTATTAGAATGACTGTCCAGCGATTGTTCCCAGCGATTGTCTCCTTTTTACTATCAGAGCCTACCTCTGATAAATTAGTATTACTTTAAATTATGATTTTTTAAAAGATAGGGTGGTTGCTAGAGTGTGGTTAATTATTGGCAAGGTTTTTGGAACATTTTCTGCTTTATTTTTCCTCTTGATTATTTTTACATTAGTTGCATCAGGACTTGAACAAAATAATAATTACTCAAAGGATTTCAAAAATATATACCTTCCTTTGTTGTACTATGCTCTGAATGCAATCGTTGTATATTTTATCTGGTTTTATAGATAATAAATTTTTCAGCTGAAAGTTTACTTTGTTCGACATAGGCTTTCTATTTTAGGCTGTAACAGATAGTGATACTTTAATCAAATATCAAGTCAATATGTCGATAATGGACTGAGAGGAGAATCAGACATTTCGTGAAATTCTGTGCTTGAGGTCTTATTTCGCTGTAACCGTCGCTAAAAAGTATTTTGCTTTGTCCCTTATTTGATTAAACTACGCAGCAATTGGATTCTCTTCGCAAAGGACGCAGTATGACTCTTACCAACTTTTCTAGTTACCTTCTATATATGCTAAGCGATGCTGGTCGAAAAGTGTACATCGACCCTGAGTTGATCGTGACATTTACAGAATATGTGGACCCCTCTAAAGAATCCGGCAAAGCGATTGCTAATAGTATTCAACATAAACTCTCAAGTACTGCTGACGGCTTTGATGCTGCTCAAAAAGAAGGTGAGTCTGACTCTTTATTTATGGATTTTGGTGAGTTTACTGGTCACTGTGTACGAGTCTTTTATAAAATCATTCAGAATTATCCTGAGGGAATGAGCAAGGGCCCTGGGGTGTATATTTATAATCTAAGAGGCTTTGCACACAATAAAAAAAATGTTTCCACTGGCTTGTTTCATATGCAACACACGGATAAAGGGTGGAGTGGTACTCCTAGTTCTAAGCAAGAGCTTAGAAATAAAATCCTTAGAATCGGTTCGAAACATGATGACAAAGGAATTCTAGCCTTAAATGACCTTTCCGTATCCATGCTTGAGAGGGCTGGTCAAGGTTCATTCAAAACTGATTTTGATTTATACCACAGCCCTTTGTCCGTGATTGAATATGATCAAAAATTTAAAACCCCTGCAGCTAGAAAAATCGCTCAACCAAGTGAATTAGCTAAGGTGCTAGAAAATACGGCTACTATCCATAATTGGGGCGATTTAAAGCATGCCCAATATATTGTGTATGTTTATGATGAAGCAGCAAAGCTTCTGGCAGACGCGCTTCGTTTGCTTGAAAACAAGCCTAAGCTTCTTGAGAAGTTTGAGTTTCAGCTTTTAGCCCCTCATGCATCCTTTTCATCAGTCAAAAAACTTGCTGAAAGCCGCGGCGCGACTGCTGTTCTCGACAAAAATGATCAGACCTCCTTTTCTAAATGTCACCAAATTATGGATCAAGAGTCTTTGGTCGAGAGCGACATTGCTGTTTACGATAAGTTTCAAGGAGTCATGCTTAACGATCCAAATATCAGCTTTTTGAAACTATGGAATAGTATGAAGACGACGGCTTTACTGACCTAAGGCTTATTTTTGTCTGTGACTCATATGGAGGATGAACATGATTACGACACTAGTCCCTGAATGGAAAGATTTTACGGAATTGGCTGTATATTGCTTTGAAGTCAATGGTTATCGGATTCAAGCTAGGTGTACAGATACGGCAACGTATAAGTCATTATATGAGTATGATTTCACGTCCATGGACTTAGGCGTTAATGCTAATCCTGAATGTACAGGTGAGATATCTCCGTTGAGAGGCTATTTAGATCTTGTCGATGAGGACTCTTCGAGCAGATATACTTCTTTTTCATTAATGGTATGGCCAAAGTCTGACTTAGGAATGGTCAGTGGAAGTTGGACTTCACTTGCTATAATTCAGTCTGATATTTTAAGGTTTCATGCTAGTTTTTCTGACAAAACCGATAAATTGCCTAACTATTTATATCCGAAAAGTTCTAACGATGTTGAAGTACTTACAATTAAAGATAGATTATGGGGGTATAGCTCTTGTGGTACTTTTAATGATTGTGACCAGTTTTTCACCGAGCTGACCGAAAAACTCGTTATTGTTTTAAGGTTCGATGCCTCTCTTTGCTGGCCAAGAGACGCGTTACCTCCCGCTGATATTAAGTCCCATGTGATGGACTTCTTCTTAGATTATCTTGAACATTTTGACATTATCCCATTAGGTTCTGTCCCTGATGAAGAGTTACCGCCGCTAGGGTTTTATCCATCTCAGCGTGATGAAAAAGAGATTGATGCGGATGGGCAAACAATTGAACAGTCTCCTGATTCCTCAATCAACGACTCAGACTGGTAGGTATATGAGCAGAGCTGGTTAGCTGTGTGATGGGTCACCGACATTTTATCTACGCATCTGTGCTTTCGCTGAAGTCATCTTCTGTAATTTTGCAATTGCTCTAGTTCTTATCTGTGTTAGTTTAAACCTGAATGTATGTATAAGCAGGGAGCAGGCTAATGGCATGGACTCAAGCAGGCAATTTTTCTTTGACCACCGTGTGGGCCATTGTATATGGCACACAGCGTAATGGATTTGATCCTTTTGCAGGTAACTCGTTTGGGGTGTGGCATCCTAATGGGGCACGAATAGGCTTCGAGCAAGAAATTATCGACCATGTCTATGCGAACGCACCGGCGGATAATGGCAATCCTGCTTGGTATACTTGCCGCTATTGCAACTGGGAGTACCCTATTGCGCGTTGCCAAATTGATCATATTGTCCCTTGGGAAGATTATTCTCTCACAATGACGACCAGCCGCCCCATCTCTGGTGCCTTGACCCTTCAAGTCTGGGCCGGATGTAATGATCCAGCAAACTTAGCGGTCGCTTGTGATTCTTGTAATGCTTCTAAAGGTAATCGTGCTGCTACGGCGGCTTGGGTTGCTGCACGGGTACAGCTAGCGAATCAGAATCATGGTTTCTAAGCTACTGCTTTTTTTATGAGGCTCTTGGCTTGGAGTTGTAAGTTAAGAGCTATAAAATTATTCATCGCACTTATTACAATTATACGAATAATGTAGAGTTGGATGAGAACAATATAGACATGTACCAACTGATAATCATCAAGCGGTCACGCCATAATTTTATCATGTCTTCCAATATGGCTACTTGAGCTTCAGAAAGCTCGTCACCGCGCTCATATTTTTGAGTAATAAGGCTGCCTTTATAAAGCTGATGCCAGCGCTGCACGACTTCTAAATCTGTTAGGTTACGGGCTTTAGATTGGTTGACGTGAAGTACGATGTGAAAGTGATTCGATATCACGGCATAGGCAGAAATATCAACACAACCCCTGAGGTGCTCAAAGCGACGACCACTTGAATCTGTTCCACACAAAAACGCTTTGTTAACAAAGCGTGATGCATAGCGGTAGTAGGACGTCGCTGCCAGCGAGATCAGCTCCTTCCTTGGTTTAGGCACGTGTGCCTTCTGATACTAGTTTATTGGTATTTCCGTACAGGAATTGACCTCACTGGAAAATCAGGCATTATTCTTAGGCTAATTACTCTTGGGCTGGATGATTTATAAGATATTGATTAGATTTTTGGCAAGATTAGTATTCATAATATTCAATATTGCATGGATGATTTTGGATTAATACGACCAATTATGGAGACGATTTGTGAATCGAAATCAGATGGATTGCAATCAACCTAAACTGTCAATTGCTATTGTGACTTATAACTGCTTGGGTGATTTCCAGGCAACATTAGATAATGTTGTCTCTCAGAAGTATGCAAATAAAGAAATTATCGTTATTGATGGTGGTTCAACGGATGGAACTATAAATCATATTGAAGAAAAAAACACCTGATTGATCAGTACCTTATTGAATCAGACACTGGCCCTTACGATGCAATGAATAAGGCCTCACGAATTGCTCAAGGTGAATGGATTATTTTCATTAACTCCGGTGATACATTTGCTAGCGATATTGTATGTAAAAAATTATTATCTGAAGAAATTTCAAGCTTTGATATCTTGTATGGTGATCATTTTTACAAAGATACTAATGATCAGCTATTTTATATTAAATCTTCAGAGTTTAAGGGTATATGGAATACTTTGAAGACGGGGCGAATTTCAAACGCGTGGCAGGAAAGTATTCCTTGTCATCAAGCTACTTTTATCCGAACTGCTCTGTTAAAAGAAACACCCTATGATTTGAAATTTCAGATTGCTGCAGATCATGATTTTTTGTATAAAATGTGCGCTAGTGGAAAGCGCTTTAAGTATTTTCAAGAAAAAGTCGCAATTTATTCTGCTGGCGGAATGTCTCAAACTAAAAAATGGCAATGCCTCTTTGAATGGGTTGATATTGCATCTAAGCATGCTAACCCTTTAATCGTTCGATTCTATTACCTGGTTTTTAATCCTTTAAAAGCGCGAGTTAATAGGTTTTATAAGATATTCTCTAATTGAAAGAAGCTTATTTAATTTGAGTTTGATTGTTCAAGCCAGTAAGTTGGATGAGTCTTCGCTCGGGGGCGGTTTTAACGCTCAGGCATCGTTATAATTTAAGCCCGAAACGAGTTGGTCGAACACAAAGCGGACTCGCGGATTGGTGCGTAATTCCCGATGGCTTACCAACCAAATGGGCAATTCAAGTAGAGGTTGATCACATCGCCTAACTGCTTGAAATCCCAGTTTTTTACCAATATTTGTTGGCAGTATTACTAAGCTCTTTCCCTGTCGGGCCAGCTCGATATGTAGCCACTGAAAATCTGTGCTAACTTGGAAATTACCCAGGTCCACTGACCAGCCGCGCTGATTTAAGATCGCAATCACTTCGTCCAGTCGTTCAAAGCCAATGATCTGAACGTTTTGATACTGTGTTCGTTTCAACTGAGCTAAGTATTGCGGCACACCAAATAAATCAATCGTTTCTGTTGCCAGTTTGCGAACAATTAAATCAGTCTCTTCGGGTCGTTTATTTCGCACGGCAATGTCTGCTTCGCGTGTTTTGAGGTTAGCCACCGAATTGGATACTCTAATGTTTAATTGCAGTTCTGGTGCTTGCTTTCGAATGTGTTCTGCTATCGTCGGTATACGAAAGGCGGCGTCTAATTCACTGACGGTCACGGTGACGGTGCCATGCAAGCTTTCCGAGTTGCCTTTTGCATTCAGCGTTACTTGGGTGGCCGCTTCTTGCATTACTTCAATATAACGAATTAATTGATGTCCCGCTGTGGTCACTTGGATACCACGGCCGATTCGTTCAAATAGTGTTAACTCAAGCTGAGCTTCTAGCGAACTCATTTGTCGGCTCAGCGTGGATTGGCTGAGGCCGTGTGCTTCGGCGGCCGCCGTTAATGAGCCCATTTTTGCGACCGAGAGGAATACGCGTGCGTGGTTCCAGTCGAATGTGTTGTTATTCATCCGTTAATGCATACCTTGTAGCTATTTTTGCTATATATCTTTCAATTCTGCATTTCTATAGTGGTTAAACATCAACCAATACACAAGGAATACGATATGAAATTTTTCATCGCGGGTTTAACGGGTGCCACCGGCCGACTGCTTACCTCTCAATTGTTGGCTGAGGGCCATACAGTGTTTGGTTTTGCCCGTAACCCAGACGCTTTGCCTATTGGTATACGTCATCATGGCAACCTGAAGATTCAGCAAGGCAGTTTATTAGATATACCGGATGAACAACTCAGAGCGGTGCTGGATAAAGTAGACGGGATTGGATCCTGCCTGGGCCATAGTGTGACTCGACAAGGTATTTGGGGTCACCCACGCACGCTGGTGCGAGACGCAGTGCAACGTTTGGTTGAGCTGACTAAGCATAAACGAATGCATTTGGTGCTTATGAGCAGTAATGGTGTTGTAAACACAGACAATAATGAGCAATTTCAGTGGATGGACCGTGCTGCTATTTCTGTATTGCGTACAGTATTACCGCCGCAAAAAGACAACGAACTTGCGGCGGTATTTCTACAAAATCAGACGTACCCATATTTAGAATGGTGTATTGTTCGACCGGATAACTTAGTTGACCATTCCGAAGTGTCTGGCTACAAAGCCTTTGTTTCTCCACAGTTAGGTGTAATTTTTGGTGCTGGGCAAACCAGCAGAATTAACGTGGCACATTTCATGAAAACGCTGCTTACGGAAGAAGCTGTTTGGGCAGCGTGGCAAGGTCAATGGCCGGTGTTGTATAACGAAGTTCACTTGGATAAAAAACTGGCGGCGATTTGATCGCTTCTTAATCCTGTCAAATTTCGATTTACTCATGAAAGGTAGACCGCTTCATTGGTTGTCTAGGTATAGGATGTCCGTTAATGTAGAGCGACATTTTGATCTATCAAGGAACGACGATGCCACGGCTTATTATTCGCAGTAACAGCAATGAAATGGACAAAAAAGTAGCTTATGGTGGCTTCATCGATGAGTTGCGTAGCGATAAAACCGGAGGCGTTGCTACGGCGCAGACTGTGACTCTGGATATCGACGAATTCCAACCGAATGCTTTTCAGTGCAGCGTGACTCCTAGCCCCAACTATCAAATTGCCGGGATAGGTGTTGTTGGCTCTCCGGGCTACAACTATTCAGGGGTATCTTCTGATTACTCAATTAGTTACAGCCCTTGGATGAAGGTATCAAATACTAACTCTGTTAGCTGGATACATGATCGTGAGACGAAACTCGCAGTTATTGCAATTATCTCGGAAGCCGCTAGGAATGAACTGATTGAGAAATTGATGGAATACAGTCTCGTTCATGGCGTGGCGCTACCCATGAGAGACATACTCAATTTAAGCCGGAACTATTCCGCCACTCTAAACCACTTGGGGAAGGCACTGGGCGCCACCATCACGATTGCAGAAATTAAGGGAGCAAAGGTCGCAATTGCGGGAATCACGTCAGCCGATATTGATACATTACTTGATATTGTTGGTGCGTGAATCCACTAACCCTAAGTAGTAGGGGGGGACGCCTAGTGGTTTGGCGACAGACAAGCGATAGTAAGTAAAATGAACCTATGGCAGCTATTGAGTGAGTTTTATTTTTTAGAAAGATCAATGCTGTTTGTTATACCTGAGTCACAACAATACTGAGAAAGTAATGAAGCGCTTTAAGATTGTACATCGTACTTATTACAACTATACAGATACTGTGACTCTAGGGGAGCAACACTTGTTGCTGCGCCCGCGAGAAGGTCATGATCTTCGTATCGAGTCGTTCTCGTTAAACATTAGCCCGGATGCGAAGGTGTATTGGCATCGTGACGTTGAAGGTAATTCTGTTGCTATTGCTAACTTTACTGCGCCAACACAACAACTCACTGTAGAAAGTGAAGTGGTTGTTCAGCAATACAATGAAGCCCCTCTGGATTTTATCGTTGCTGACTACGCTATTTATTATCCTTTTTCTTACAGTCAAGATGATCAATTTTTGCTGTCACCGTACCGTGTATTGCCCGATCAAAAGACCAGACAGTTGTTGAATAACTGGATATTTAAAGTGTGGAAATCAGGTGAGCAGGTTCAGACCTATACGTTATTGCAACGTCTAACGACGGCTATTTACACCACGTTGATTTACAACGTGAGGGAAGAACCGGGTGTTCAGTCTGCTGAAGAGACTCTGAGGCTAGGCTCTGGTTCTTGTCGTGATTTTGCATTGCTGTTTATGGAAGCGGTTAGGTGTTTAGGTCTAGCTTCTCGTTTTGTGAGCGGGTATTTGCATGCCCCTTTGATGGCGAGCCAGGTGGGTTCAACGCACGCTTGGGCTGAGGTGTATTTACCGGGCGGTGGCTGGAAGGGCTTTGATCCGACAATAGGTGATATCGTTGGTTCGGATCATATCCCTGTTGCTGTTGCTCGTTTAGCTGAGTCTGTGCCTCCTATATCTGGATCTTACGCTGGTAATGCTGACTCAGAGTTGGATGTAGGGGTGTGGGTGAGTGCCTGTTGAATCGCTCTGCTTTAGATAGGTCTATTTGTTTATATACATTTATGGAAGGTAGCATTTAGTGAAAGTCCCCTTTAATAGGCCCACGAAAGAACAGATTAGAGAGTTACCTGTATATAAAGGCGTTGATTTAGACAATATTATTGTTGTTTCCAATAAAGAAGAGGCGATAGATGCCGTCTCTGAGTTGATGCAGTATTCGGTGCTTGGGTTTGATACTGAAAGCAAGCCTACCTTTAAAAAGGGAGAGGTCAGCTCAGGCCCGCATCTTATTCAGTTATCTTGTTTGTCAAAGACGTTTATCTTTCCTTCTTTATTTCCAGATGTCATTTCGGAAGTGGCTAAAGTACTGGCCAACTCAAACATCAAGAAAGTAGGGTTTGGCCTGTCTGATGATAAAAAAGCGCTGATTAATAAATTTTCAATAAAGGTAGAGAACACCGTCGAGCTGTCTTCGAAAGTAAAAAAATTTACGGGAGTTAAGCAAAACGTGGGGGCAAGAGCGGCTGTGGCCATGTTATTCGGACAGCGCCTAACAAAAAGCGCGCAAACATCAAATTGGGCGGCATTTCCACTGCAGGATTATCAGTTACTGTATGCCGCGAACGATTCATACTCGGCGCTGTGTGTTGAGATCGAGATTGAGAAATCAAACGATTAACTGGTTTAGTATTCGATGCAACGGCTATAAATTTATAGCCTTTTCATCGCCCCCAAATATTCTTGTTTACGCGATCTTCAGATCTTTCTCCTGAGTTATTTTCAGGTTTTTTTCCAGTTTTATCATTAGGTTTTTGACGGGTTGTTTTATTGTTTGGTTTTGACCCCGATATTTTAGAGCTGGTCGATTTGGGTGTATTAGATTTGTGCGCACTAGATTTGGAGGCCGCAGACTTTGGCGCAGGCGGCTTGCTTTTGCGAACGTAATTCAAAATAGATACAGGCACGACTTTTCTTACTGGAAAGCCTTCAATCTCTTTGCGATCAATAATGTGATCTAGGCGGCTTTCAATCGCACATAGGTTTTTAAAGTCTCCCATGGCCACAAAAGAGATGGCTTCGCCGGTAGCACCTGCGCGGCCAGTGCGGCCAATGCGATGAATGTATTCTTCTGGCTTGAAGGGCAGGTCGTAGTTAACCACTCGGCTTAGCGAGCCGATGTCTATCCCACGTGCAGCAACGCCGGTCGCTACCAAATATTTGAGTTTGCCAGATTTGAAGTCAGCCAGTATTTGTTCGCGCATGGCTTGGCTTTTATCACCATGAATGGCCTCAGCTTTAATATCGCGTTTAGCCAGTTGATCGACGAGCTTGGCGGCGGCGTGTTTTTTTTCAATAAAGATCAGCGCCTGATCCCATTCTTGCTCTTTAATTAAGTGGCTAAGCAAAGCCGACTTAGTGTCTTTATCTACCGTGATCAACCACTGCTTGATGCTAGGTGCCGCCGTTGAATGCGGTGAGATGGTGATTTCTTCCGCAAGCTCGCCCACTTTACTATTTGCAAAGCTGTCTGAGATGGCGAGCACGTCATCGGTCACGGTCGCTGAAAAAAGTAAGTTCTGTCGCGTTGATGGTAGACGTTCTATGATTTTGTTGATGTCGCCGAGAAATCCCATATCGACCATACGGTCGGCTTCGTCGAGTACCAGTATTTCCAGCTCGTCAAAATGCAGTGCCCGTTGATGGGCTAAGTCGAGCAGCCTGCCGGGTGTTGCTACTAATATATCGACCCCTGCTATCAGACGCTGTTTTTGCGCATCGGTATCCACACCGCCATACACGGCCATTGAACTTAGGTTTAGGTGCTGACTGTATTGCGCCACGTTGTTCGTTACCTGTACGGCAAGTTCACGTGTGGGTGTGAGGATTAACGCACGAATACGTTTTCCGCGCAGGGTTCGTTCTTTGTTAAATAGTTCTAGGATTGGTAGGACAAACGCGGCGGTTTTCCCTGTCCCTGTTTGAGCCGTGGCGATTAGATCTTTCCCTGAGAGTATGACGGGAATCGCTTGGTTCTGGATAGGCGTTGGGGTGGTATAACCCAAGGCGTCTAGGGCTCGCAGTATAGGGGCAGATAATCCAAGGTTTGAGAAGGGCATATTTGCTCAGCTTGTGATGTCGAAGTGGCTAGTTGCTGTAGTGGCAGGCTGGCAGGCTATAGTGGCAGGCTGTTGGGCGCATTATAGCAGTATGCGTTTTGTTTGGGTTGAGTCGGGTTTAGGCATTGTTATATTGGGAACTAATGCGGGTGGGAAATATCGAATATCACAAGAGTTAGTTGTACTCTGCCATCTAACTTCCTCATTCGACTGGCTTTAGGAGGTACACATGGGGTTCAGAAAACCGCAGGACAATAGGGTCGAGCATCGCTTACGTCGTATCGAGGCGCAATTACACGATATCGTGCTGTTGTTGGAGCATCAAACTTCAGCAGGCGAAGCAGGTGATTGTGATACAGATGATCGTGCTGAAATTGCCTTGCGTGAAGTGTTTCGTGAGCTAGAAGCTGAGCAGCAAGATATCCAACTGTCGTTGAGCGCTATGCCGGCGGCCAATGATGGTGATCGTTAGTATTCCTGTTGTACAGATCGTGTAAATCACTGATTAATGCTTGGGCTAAATACATAGCCCCGGAGTTGCCGGGGCGAAAGCAGGCTGCGCTTTATGTAATTAAGACTGAGCCTCTAGTTTTGCATCTTCCATATCCGTGACGGCTTGTTTTTCTTCTGTTAGGTCTTCAAATCCCATATTGGCATTCTCTTTTAAGCGCTGAACAAACACTTCACCGAAGATTGAGCCAGGTGTCCATATACCACCTTTAGCCCAGCGCTTTTTACCATTGTTGTGATAGTCTTTCGCTAAGCACACAGCGGCTTCACCGAGCATTTTCCCTGTGAAACCGTAGCCAGGGTCTTTATCGCCAGTGACTTTTGTTTTCAGTACCACTTCTTTGTTGCCATCCGCGTAGCCATAAAAACGAATATCGAAATAGCCGGTTTCTTGTTCTTTTTTACTTGGGCCTTGGCCCGGTTTAGGCAATACGAATTTTTCGAGTATGGCACGTGTAGGCTTTAAGGCTGCGCCAACTAAAAATGCACCTAGACCGAAGGTCATCATTTTTGCCATGCGTTTTCCTTTACTGCCCCTGCCGGTCAGCATGGCCTCGTCGTATTCGAAGCGTTCGCCGTAGGCTTTATCAAGTAGTGCGTTGGTTCGATGAACAACGCGGGTATTAATGGCTGCCATGATAAAAGGCATTGACCAGCTACCACTGGCTTTATCAAACGTTGCGCGTGTGACGTTGGGTTGTTTGACGCGAAAGCCATGATCCGGTGGGCACATAGAGTAGGGGTTAGCCAGCTCTTTTTTGATGGAGGGATTTGCCATCACCTCTTTGGTTAACTGGATCATACTGGCTACGGTACCGCCGGACATTCCGCCTTTGGCTGCTTTCACGCGCATTTCAATTTTGTTCAGTGGGTAACCAAATTTCTCTTTGGCTAGTTGCTGCATATGCCACACCCCCATGTCCGATGGGATAGAGTCAAAGCCACAGCAGTGTACGATGCGTGCGCCAGTCTCTTTGGCTTTAGATTCGTATTTGTCGAGCATACGTTTGATCCACTGAGGTTCGCCGGTAAGGTCACAGTAATCAATGCCAGCGTCGACACAGGCTTTTACTAAAGGCTCGCCAAATAGTGCATAGGGACCAACAGTAGAAACGATGACGCGGGTGCGACTGCACAGCTCGGCCAGCGCTTCCGGGTTATTGGCATCGGCGAGTAAGATGTCTACGTCGCCTGCTTGTGCGCCTAGCGCTTCAACGAGTGTGCCACGTACTTGCTGCAATTTACGCTCAGAACGCCCAGCAATCGCCCATTTGAGGTCTTTATCATAGCCATATTGTGCGGCGATGTAGCGCGTTAGGATCGCGCCTACAAATGAACTTGCCCCGAAAATAATCACATCGAACTTGGCGCGTGCCATGGTGAAGCTCCTGATTTTATTGAGTAAGAAACTTTTCTTTCGAAAGACAGTAAACACTAGCAGCGTTTTATGTCGTGGTTAAGGGGGATTTGCGCCCACATACGACGATGTGAAACAAGAATGTTTACTTCTTATTGTATATATGGAATTCCATATATATGATGACTCTCATAGAATCACGATGCTGCCCGCTGGCGTCATACTCGGTTGCTCATTTGTTTTGGGTGACAGAGATATGGAGCGGACATTTCATCGATGTTTAAACAGCGGGGCGTTATGAGTCAAAATTTAGAGGGTCTAATTACTCCCGTTGAGCTAATGAAGGCGCTGGCGGATGAGACTCGCCTAACGTCAATCGTGTTATTGCTAGAAGCCCCCATGTGCGTGTGTGACTTAATGGCGCAGTTAGCGCTAAGCCAGCCTAAGGTGTCTCGTCACTTGGCTTTATTACGTGACGTGGGTTTAGTGACGACGGAGCGACGTGGGCAGTGGGTGTATTACTCAGTAGCGAACAATCTACCCGCGTGGGTCATAAATACATTTGCTGAGCTGCGTGAACCGACCTTGCAAGCGACTAATATTTCAGAAACAGGAGGGCAGTCTGAGTGCTGCTGATGCCATGTTAAAAATTCTATTTCTTTGTACACATAACCGTTGTCGTAGCATTTTGGCCGAAGCCATTGCCCGTCATGTATCAAACGGTGCATTGGAAGTTCGCAGTGCAGGCAGTAGCCCTGAGGGAGTGGTTTTTCCAGGCACTCTCCAGTACTTAGCGCGCCAAGGCATCAGTACCGAAGGGTTATCAAGCCAAGGTTGGGATGAGCATGAAGCGTTTGCTCCCGATATTGTCATTACTGTGTGTGATAACGCGGCGGGTGAAGCTTGCCCTGTATGGATGGGGAAAGCGCTTAAGGTTCATTGGGGGTTACCTGATCCATCCAAATTAGCTGATGAGGCGATGCAGCAGGGCATGTTTGATCAGGTCGGACGAATGATGCAACAACGTCTGACCTTGCTCGTACAGACGCCGCTGGATGAATTCACTGAACGTGAAGCACTGGCCGCAGCCATTGAGCAATTACTGACTTCGGAGCGTTCTATCTAATGGGAATATTTGAGCGTTACTTATCGGTATGGGTTGGTTTAGCCATTATTGCTGGCATTGGGCTTGGGTTAGGTTTGCCGGATGTTTTTCAGTGGGTGGCTGGGTTGGAAGTGGCTAATGTGAACTTACCCATTGCGGTGCTGATTTGGTTAATGATTTATCCAATGATGACGCAAATTGATTTTACTGCCGTGCGAAATGTGTCTCGTCAGCCTCAGGGGTTAATACTGACCTTGGTGATTAATTGGCTAATAAAACCTTTCACGATGGCCATGCTAGGCTGGCTATTTTTTAACGGCATATTTGCTGACTTAGTCGATCCGTCAACGGCGCAAGAATACATCGCAGGTATGATTCTATTGGGCGTTGCCCCCTGTACTGCCATGGTATTTGTCTGGAGTCAGATGACAAAAGGCGATGCCAACTACACCTTATTGCAGGTGTCGGTAAATGACTTGATTATGATCTTTGCTTTTGCCCCGATTGCTGCATTTTTGTTGGGGGTTTCGGATATTGAAGTGCCATGGGATACGTTATTAATATCAGTCGTTCTATACGTATTGTTGCCTTTGATTGCCGGTGTGATGACGCGAAAGCTGATTGGTGCCGAAGGTATTGGCGCCTTTTCTGACAAGATCAAACCTTTTTCGATTATGGGTTTGTTGTTAACCGTGCTGATATTGTTCGGGCTGCAAGCGCCGCGCATTATTGATAATCCCTTTGATATGTTGTTGATTGCTATTCCGTTGTTGATTCAAACGTACGGTATTTTTGCAATTACGTACTTCATTGCCCTAAAAATAAAATTGCGTCATGCGGTGGCCGCGCCAGCGTGCATGATTGGTACCAGTAACTTTTTTGAACTGGCCGTGGCCGTGGCTATTGCGTTGTTTGGCTTAAATTCGGGGGCAGCATTAGCAACCGTTGTTGGTGTGCTGGTGGAGGTGCCTGTCATGTTATCGCTGGTGGCTTTTACAAATCGCACGCGCCACTGGTTTTCCGATACGGGCAGTAACCAAGCTTGAGAGAGCTCAGCGCGTTTGAAAAACTGGCTTTTTCTGGGTTAGGTGACGAACACGCTGAGTTTTGCGTTTATTTGGCTAACCGACCACCAATGCCTGAATTTACTGACCACGAAGGTTTATTACCGTTATTGCCCGGCGATATTTATCGCATTGGGCAGGAAACAGGTAACCACTGGCGTAAGATATTTAATGTTTATGCCAAACTGCTATTTGAATTAGGCGGGATGCGTACCGAGGGTTACGCCACTTGGCAGGCGTATCGTGATGGAAAGATGTTGCAGGCGGGATCGAAGGTGGCGTTAATATACGGCTCTTCTGTGGCGTCGAACACGGAGACGTCTAAGATCACCTTAATCATGGGCAAACAATTTGCTGATGACACGGATTTCTGGAAGTATGATGGCCAGTGGATTAATGCTGACTTTGCGATTAATTCAAAAGGCTGGATACTGTGCCCCTATTTTGATTACCGTCAGTTGTCGAATATCAAAATCACTACACTGGTTTCTATCATCAAGTCTCACCTTTAACTTTCTCGATATAGGCGTGTTTCAACAATATGGTCGAACTCACAGCAGTTGGGTTACTTAATTTTGCAGGACTACTTTGGCTGATTGTTTGCTGGGTTGGATATGCAAAATTTGCTCATTACCGCGCTAAGCGCAGTGCGTCTTTGTCTTCGGTCTTGCATGTGCATCGCATTAACTGGATGCGTCGTATGTTGAAGCGTGAGATTCGAGTTGGGGATGCGGCATTGCTCGCCAATATAGAGCGTAATGTAAACTTCTTTGCGTCGTCTTGTGTATTAATTACGGCAGGTTTGCTGACGGCAATGACGGCAACGGACAAGATTCAAGCCATGCTGGGCTCGATTTCTTTTGTGGCACCTGACTCTTTGATTCAAATTGAGTTTAAGTTGCTGGTGTTAATCGCGATCTTTATTTATTCATACTTCACCTTTACCTGGTCGATGCGTCAGTTTGGCTTCGCGTCAGTATTATTTGGTGCGGCTCCTTCACCGGATGACGATACCGTAACGGCTAACGATCGTCGCAGCATGGCGATTTATAGCGCGAAGGTGATTGACCAAGCCAGTCGCAGTTACAACAATGGATTGCGAGCTTACTATTTTTCTATGGCCGTTTTGAGCTGGTTTATTTCACCGTGGCTGTTTTTTGTCGCCACCGCTTTGGTCACAGCGGTATTGTATCAACGTGAATTCTTGTCTAAGTCATTGCAGGCAATGAAAATGGCGGAGAACGTAGGTGAAAAAATATTTAATGATGATAAAGACCTTTATCGTCAATAATTCATAACATTTTGTTGGTGAGTGAGGTTGTATGTTTAATATTATTTTTGTGATTATCATCGTTGTGTTGGTGATATATGCCTTAAAACGTGCAGGCGTGGGCGGTAAGGGCACAGAAGAGACGATTGCTGAAGGTGATCGTTTTTTAGCTGAAAATTCCGAGAGAGACGGCGTGACTCAAACCGCCTCAGGCTTACAATATGAAGTGATCTATGAAGGCGCTGGCGAACGTCATCCTGAAGCCTCTGAGCGTGTACTCGTACATTATCACGGTACTTTGATCGACGGTTCGGTATTTGACAGCTCGGTAGATCGTGGTGAGCCAATTGGTTTTGGTTTGAATCAAGTTATTTCAGGCTGGACCGAAGGGGTACAGTTAATGACCGAAGGGGCGAAGTATCGTTTTTTCATTCCGGCGAGCCTAGGTTATGGCAACCGTAAAATGGGCAGCATTCCGGGTGGGTCTGTTTTAATCTTTGAGGTCGAATTAATTGAAATTGGCTGAGTGCTGGAATTAAGTAATCGTTAGCGACTTATTTTTTTGGCGTTAGGGTTAGCTACTGGACGAACTATCCAGTAGCTAACATTAAACGCTTAGTCGATAGAACGTTTAGTCACTTTCTTTTTCCCTGTGAATAAATTGCCTTCTGCTCTAACAGGTGCCTTTTTCTTCTTTTGAACCGGCCTGACAGGTGCACGGTTGGCACGTGGTACCGACGTTAACTCTTCCGTATGACCTAGGCTGGTTTTCTGAGCCGCAGCTCCTTTCTTTCCGCCTTTTTTAGGCTCATTTTTCTTTTTACGCTGGCCAGGGCGAATGCCTGGACCTGTTTCTGGAACGCTATGACTCGGCACATGACCAATCAGGTCTTCACGCGGTAGTACGCGACCAATGAGCGTTTCAATTTCTGTCAGTGTGTCCACTTCATGGGCCGCCACCAATGAGATTGCAACGCCTTTTTCTCCGGCACGACCGGTACGACCAATACGGTGAATGTAGTCGTGTGCAATGGGGGGCAAGTCGTGATTAATGACCGCTGGTAAATGCTCGATATCAATGCCGCGTGAGGCCACATCTGTTGTGACAAGTACTCGTAACTTGTGCTCGCGGAACGCGTCTAAAATACGATCACGTTCGGCCTGTACCTTATCGCCGTGCAGTACTTCGGCCTGGAAGCCTTCGCGTTTTAATTGCTCGGTTAATACATCCGCGCCTTTTTTGGTTTTGGTAAAGACCATCACCTGAGCAAAGCGGTGGTCGTGCAATAAGGTGACCGTCGCGTTGCCTTTGTCTTGATGATCCACTGGGTGCAGGCGCTGGCTAACATTGATGTTGGTTCGGTTGGCGTCTTTCTGGCCCAGTTCGATGGCATCTGGCATCAGCTCAGCGGCGAGTTCACGCACTGACGTGTCAAAGGTTGCTGAGAATAATAGATTCTGGCGACTTTCCGGCAAACGTCGAACGATACGCTGTAGGTCTTCTGCGAAACCTAGATCGAGTAAGCGGTCGGCCTCATCCAGAATCAGACATTGAATTTGAGTGAGATCAACACGTTTTTGCGTCATTAGCTCGTACAAACGCCCCGGCGTTGCCACGACGATGTCGCCACCGCGTGCCATTTTTTCAAACTGATCGCGTGGATTTTGTCCGCCGCATAACAATAAAACGCGGTTGCCGCAGTTACGGCCATAGTCACGGAAGTTGGCCGCGAGCTGCTGTGCTAATTCGCGGGTAGGGGCGATAAGCAACACGCGAGGAAAGGTATAGCTTTCTTCTTCGCGACGTGGATGTTGGCCCAGCAACTGCAATACCGGCAACATAAACGCGGCGGTTTTACCGGTTCCGGTTGGTGCTGCGCCCATGACGTTATCGCCTTCCAAAATATGCGGGATGGCCGCTTCTTGAATGGGAGTCGGGGTGTGATAGCCAAGTTTTGCGACACGTTTAAGTACGTTTTCGTCGTCGAGTAGCTGACCAAAATGGCTCATGATTTATCTCCGTCCCATAATACTTCGGGTGTCAGTTCAATTGAGTGGGTGTCGTCTCCCAGCCACAGGGTGCCATCTTGAATGGTGGCCTGTAGGCGCATCGTACGGCTGGCCAAGTTTTCAACTTGGCTGACGAAGTCTTCGCTAATGCGGATGACTCGCAGGTTGTCGTACTGGCGACATTTAGTTTCGTTTTGCTTCCACCAGACATCAAACGCATTGCCTATATAGCCCACTAAGTGAACTTTCTCGGCTCGGTGGCAAGCTTTGCGCAGACGCTTTTCTTCTGGCTGACCAATATCGATCCAGAGCTTGATGTCATCATTGTAAGATCGCTGCCACAGGTCAGGCTCTTCGTCAGAGCTTAGGCCTTTGGTGAATTCAAGTTGCTCGTCGGCATAGAGTGCAAACAAGGTGATTCTTATCATCATCCGCAAGAGCGTTTCTGATGGGTGCTGAGCAATCGTTAGCGGGTAGGTACCGTAGTGATGTCGGTCCATATCGGAGACGGTTAATTCAGCTTTGTATATGGTGGCTTTTAGGGCCATAACTGCCGCTCCAGCAAAAGCGCGTACTCTACTTTGAATGAGGGCGGATGCAAAGTACTATTCTTTATGTAAAATTAATCATATATGATATTGTAGTTATTATTTCACTACTTAAGAGATCCAATATGATTACTAGTGATCTTACGGTTGTATCGGATAGTAGGGTTCTTGAAACATTGGCTGACGGTTTTCGGCGAGAGCGTCTTAATCGTAACCTTACTCAACAATCCTTGGCGGATATGTCGGGCATTGGTGTGGCCACGCTTCGTCGCTTTGAGCGCGGCGAGGGCAACATCAGTATGCTTAATATGATTGCGCTTATGCGAGCCTTGGATATCGTTGAACGCTTGGCATTATTGGTTCCTGAATCTGATATCACCCCGATGGCGAACCTTCGCGAGCAAGGAGCGGGTGTTTATGCCAAGAAACCTTCGCGTCAACGGGCTAGTGGTCATCGTAGTGATGTGGTTAATGAAGAAAACAACGGTTGGCAGTGGGGAGATGATGAATGATCTCGCTGGCGGAAGTTCAACTGTGGGGTAAGACGATTGGTGCAATCCAGTGGGACGATGCTAAACAGCTTGGGGTGTTTGAGTATGCACAGGAGTTTTTGCGCTCGGGCATTGAATTATCGCCTTTAAAAATGCCTTTACGTGCTGGTGCTTATCGTTTTCCAGAGCTGAATTATGCCTCGTTTATGGGGTTGCCAGGGATGTTGGCCGATGTGTTACCGGACAAGTTTGGTAATTTGCTGATAGATCAATGGTTAATTGCTCAGGGGCGAGATCCCAGCAGTTTTAACCCGGTTGAGCGTTTGTTGTACATGGGCCAGCGTGGGATGGGGGCGTTGGAGTTTGCACCAGCGGCTCAACGTTTTGTTGCATCATCAACAGAGTTGGAGCTTGCTGAGCTTGTGGGGTTGGCAAATAAGGCGCTCTCCAAAAAGCAGGACTTGGAAACTCGGTTGAGCGATGTGTCCGAGGATAAACAGGCTTTACAGCAGATTATTGCGGTGGGTACTTCTGCGGGGGGGGCGCGAGCCAAGGCCGTTATTGCTTGGAACGAAAAAACGGGAGAGGTGCGCTCAGGCCAGTGTGATCTCAGTGATAAGGCGTTATATCAAGGGTTTGTTCAGTACTTACTGAAGTTTGATGGGGTCAGTGGTAATGCGGATAAAGAGTTAGCTGACCCACAAGGCTTTACCCGCATTGAATACGCATGTTACTTGATGGCCGTTGCGGCAGGCATCGATATGATGCCAAGTCGTTTGCTTGAGGAGAATGGTCGCGCGCATTTTATGACCGAGCGTTTTGATCGCACGGCGGATGGCAAAAAACTGCATATGCAAACCCTGTGCGGCTTGGCGCATTATGATTTTAATGTGGCGGGCGGCTATTCGTACGAGCAATGTTTTCGGGTGATCCGCCAACTTAAATTGAATAATGAGCGCCAAGCATTGGAACAGCAGTTTCGGCGGATGGTGTTTAACGTCATGATTCGCAATCAGGATGATCACACTAAAAATATTGGTTTTTTAATGAATCGCCGTGGAGAGTGGTCATTGTCTCCTGCTTACGACGTGACTTACGCGTATAACCCTGAGGGTGCTTGGACTGCGAATCATCAAATGACGATCAATGGTAAACGAGATGCGTTTACTTTCGATGATTTACTGGCATGTGGTGAGGCCGCAGACCTTAGGCCTCGATCTGTACGGGCGCTGGTGGCTGAAGTAAGAGGGGTTGTTCTTAGGTGGAATGAATTTGCTGCCGAGGCTGGAATTCCATCGACTTGGGCACAGAGCCTTGCTTCGACGTTTCGGTTGTTTGAATGAGTTAAGAGATCTTTAGTGATCTCTTAAATCAATTTTATATTTTAATTGATCGTTTATGATTCTTTGTTTTCGCTCCAGAGTAATAGCATTAAACGTACTCGTTCATCGCAGGGCTGATTGTGAAATGCCGTATCTAGGTACCATTCTTCGCGGTTAACGTTTGCGCTTAGCTCGTCGCTATGTGAACCCACATCTAGCGTTAGGTCACGGCCACAGGCTTCATATAAACGTTGTAATAACGCTTCGCAGCGTTGCGGCTCATCGCATTGCACAAACGGACGATCGATATCGTTTTCTAATTCACGGATCACAGACCAAGGAGTTTCGCCCCGTTCGTACACGGTGTCTTGCGTGATGCCGTGTAGGTCTTCGAGCGCGTAATCCCAATCTTCCCAGTCTTCATCAGGTTGGATGAGGGTCGTTTTTACGGTGCCATCCGCTAATGACCAAGCAATGGCGACAGGGTGTGCCGTGTCTTCGTATGAGCTGGCATCTATTGCCAGAAAACAGGGGTATTCCAAAGCAGTCTCCGCTGAATAAATTCTGCTGCGAATTTACTCGGCTGAGAACGGCTTGGCAATGGCATGGTGAAGTATGTCGTCGGGGTGCAGGTATTGCTCAGCCTGTTCGGCACACACTGGATGACCATAATAGAAGCCTTGAGCAAGATCACAGCCGTTACGAATTAAGAAATCGGCTTGCTCAGCGGTTTCAATACCTTCCGCCACAATCAGCATATCGAGGTTTTTCCCAAGAGAAATAATGGACGCGGCTATTGCTTGGTCAGCGGTGCTGGAACTGAGATCTTTAACAAAGGTGCGGTCAATCTTGATGGAATCAATGGGCAAGGTCTTCAGGTAGTTCAACGATGAAAAACCGGTGCCAAAGTCATCTAGGTAGATAAATATGCCGTGCTCTCTGAAGTACTCAAGTACATGACGTGCGTGCGTTAAATCCTGCATCAACAGGCTTTCGGTAATCTCGATAGAAATTAACGACGGCGGAATATTCATTTCATGAATGGTGCGCACAATTTCTTGATGAAAATTAGGAATCAAAAACTGGCGCGGTGAAATATTAATACTGATATTGGCGTGGTAGCCCTTTTGGTACCACTCTCGAGCCTGAAGACAGGCTTGTTCTAAAATCCAAAAGCCAATGCGCCCAATCATGCCTGCGTCTTCAGCTATATGAATAAAGCTTTCCGGAGAGACAAACCCACCGTTGGCTTTAGGCCAGCGTAGTAGGGCCTCAAAACTATGTAAATGGCCCGTTCTCAAGCTATCTGAGACATCACGCATACACACTTTGGGTTGGTAATAGAGCTCCAATTTGTTGCTCTCAAGAGCGCGACGCAGGCTCGTTTCTAACGACATCCGTTGTACAGCAATACGCTCTAAAGATGGGGTGAAAAAGTGGAAGCAGTTTTTGCCATTGGCTTTAGCCCGATACATAGCAATATCAGCATTACGCATCAGAATGCCGGCTTCTTCGCCATCCGTCGGATACAGAGCAATACCGATGGATGCACCGATCACAAACTCTCTGTTATCCAGGCGGATAGGGTCGTAAAGTTTGAGCAGTAATGTCTCTGCGAGTTGCAGTACTTCATCGTGATGATCTATGTGATTGAGCAGTACGATAAACTCATCGCCGCCAACACGGGCAAGGGTGTCTTCTGGACGAATAACTTCCGATAGCCGTTTCGATACTTCAATCAGGAGTTTATCGCCAGTGCTGTGGCCTAAGCTGTCGTTGATGGTTTTAAAGCCATCGAGATCGAGGTAACACAGGGCAAAGCGCTTATGGCTTTTTTTCGCTTCAACAATGGCATCTGCCAGTTTTTGCTGGAGCTGCACACGGTTTGGTAAGCCCGTTAGGCTATCGTGATAGGCCTGAAAAGAGATGGTTGCTTCTTTTTCTCTTACTTCCGTAATGTCCCGCATCATCCAGATGTAGCCAGCGGTTTCATGATGGCGCGCGTAGATTTCGAGCCAGCGACCATTTAAAAACCTATATTCTTCGAATGAGCTGCCGCCGGGTTCGCGAATGTCTTTCAGTTGAGCGCGGAGTTTATCGACATCAGTGGAGAGGCTACATGAGTATTTGAAAAGTTCGGTGCCGGTTAAACCACTTATTTGATCTGGTGTTAGGTCGAGCAAGTGGAGGTAGCGCTCGTTATAAGCAATCAGCGCATCATCTTTACCAATCACTAAAACGCCTTCGTTAGACGAATTTAGTGTGGCATTGAGTACATCGTACGAGTGCGATAATCGTTGCTGCGATTCACGCTGCGCCTCTAAATTACGTGTAAGTACGGCGTTGCGATTCATTAAAGTACGAGCGCTTTGCTCTAGAGAAGACGTAAGCTCTTGCTTAGCGTTATCGTGTTCTTGATATGTGGTGTTTACTGCAGCAATAAAATCAGCAATGGCGGCTCGTGTCTCATCTGAGATTTGAGGGGATTGATCAAGCTGTTGCTTTAAACGTGGATGCATAATAAACAGCGCGCTCCTGGCCAGTTCCTTGTCTACTTGAGCCTGTTTATTGTTATGACGGTCGGGTGTCAGCCGGTTGTCTTATTAGGGCGTCAAGCGTATCGGTTATCTCCGTCCAGTCTGCATCCTGCTCAGTGGCTTCTGGTAAAAAGCTTTGCTGTGACGGAGTAAAACAATCCAGCTCATAAATGGCCTTTGTGGCCGAGACTGGTTTGTGCTGCTCTATAAAATTTCAATGTCCCGGTCTTCCGAAGGAAGCCCTAACTGATTAAACAAGCTTTTGGGCGTATGAATTGGAGATTCCATTACACCCGCCCTCTAGTTGCTTACAATCAGTCTACGGGACAGAGAATGACTTTACGAGCGGGTATATCCAGCGTCGTTTTCTAATTCATCGCTGTCGGTTTCGTCAGACACCACGTTATGAGGGTTCGCCATCGCCTTCATATGGCGATAGTGCCCTTGAATGGCAGCGAGTGCCGTGGGGTAGCTACGAATTTCATAACCTAGCTCAGCCGCTTTTGCTTCAACTAAGGGATGAAGCTCAGGGTAATGAACATGGCTAATACGGGGGAATAGGTGATGTTCAGCTTGGAAGTTCAAGCCGCCAAGCGCCCATGTTAAAAAGCGATTGTCGGTCGCAAAATCAACGGTCGTGCGCATTTGGTGAACAGCCCACTCATCGCTCATGGTGCCGTTTTCACCAGGGCGAGGAAAGTCTGCTTTGTCGACTACATGCGCAAGTTGAAATACCAAGGCAAACAAAAAGCCTAGGAAAGCGTGCATTAATAAGAA
>OJAY01000180.1_pt1 | contig 30852 bp, 22 predicted proteins | sample 1590331 | NCBI WGS metagenome assembly OJAY01 (sample SAMN05416835, study PRJEB24817) | seawater metagenome | isolation source: Sea water | place: Canada:Atlantic | collected 2013-07 | reverse complement strand
AGCCAACGGCAGTCATTATGCGGCACGCAAAACAATCCGCCCCGGAGCGACCTCTATAATATCCATTTTTTACATCGCTCCGGGGCAAGGTTTTGCTCTAAAGACCGCAGAATGGCTTTGTTGTCTGGCGCCGTACGCATGCCGATTAAAAGAAAATCCGAACAACCGCATTTCAAACCAGGCGGTGTTAGAGAGACGAAATAGCCAATCAGGAAATTGATCTGAAGCTAGTTTGACTATTAATTAAAGGACTGCCCCTCGATACCTATTAAAAAAAGGTATCGCGGGGAGGTTATGCGCCTCTGGGGCCGCCGGGATTTACGTTAGGTTTGCAGGTAACGTGAGGCAGGATGCCGAACGAGGCTCCATACGGACATGGATGTCCGCCGGAGCCGGTTACCGAAAAATCCAGTAAATATCGGACGTTCGGCCCAGAAAAGCGCGAAGCAGGGGGATGGGCCGTCCGCCCGGGGGACGCAGTCCGCCAAGCAGGACAACCAATTCAACATAACGAAACAAGCTAATCCACCCAAGGTGGCTATAAGCTTTTGGGAATTAGAAAAACAGCTTAGCCAACTCATCACCCGGCTCTTCTGCCCGCATAAACGTCTCACCCACCAAAAACGCATTCACATTACGCGCACGCATGGCGTCCACATCATCTCGACCTAATATCCCACTTTCTGTCACCAATAAGCGATCATCAGGGACGTAAGGCAGCAGTCCATAGGTGGTTTCAAGGGTGAGATCAAAGGTGTGCAAATTACGATTATTAATACCCACCAAAGGCGTATTCATCGTCAGTGCAGTTTCCAGCTCTTCACCGTCATGCACTTCCACCAGCACGTCCATACCCAACTCGTGGGCAATACCTTCAAGATCTTGCAGTTGCATTTTGCTTAATGCCGAGACGATCAATAAAACGCAATCTGCATTGATGCTTCGCGCTTCGTAAATCTGATAAGGGTCAACCAAAAAATCTTTACGGATAACCGGCAGCCCACAAGCTTTGCGCGCCGCTTGTAGGTAATCTTCATGACCTTGAAAATAGTCTCGGTCGGTCAGTACTGACAAGCATGCCGCCCCGCCCTTCTCATATGAAACAGCGATTTCTTCCGGAACAAAATGTTCACGCAGTACGCCTTTTGATGGCGATGCTTTTTTAATCTCGGCAATTACCGCCGGTAATCCCGCATCAACCTTGGCTTTCATTGCTCGATAAAATCCGCGCAGCTCAGCGTTGTCCATATCCAACGCACGCGCTTTTATTTCATTTAACGGCAGTGTTTTACTGCGCTGTGCAACTTCAACCGCTTTGGTGTCGATGATTTTTTTAAGAATTGTAGGGGTATTCATTATTTATCCCGCACTCACTGAGCACTGTCTTCGGCAAGCAGTCCGGAGAAGCTTACTAGTTCATTCAATTTCTCTAACGCTAGGCCAGAACAAATAGCATCGTCTGCCATGGCCACGCCAGATTTTAAGGTGTCGGTTAAGTTCGCTGCGTAAATTGCGGCACCCGCATTAAGCGCTAATATATCCGCCGCTTTACGGCCCGCTTCTGTTTCGCGTTTACCTAGCGCATCTTTTATTAAAGCTAAGCTCGCTTGCGGGCTGTCCACATCCAAACCATTGAGGGATTGAGCTTCGATGCCTAGTTCGTCCGGAGTTATAACGTAATCGGTAATCTCGCCGTTTTTTAGTTCAGATACCGTGGTAGGGCCAGCTAAGCTAATTTCATCCAACCCTTCATTGCCATGAACCACTAATATGTGGCCAGCACCAAGGCGCTGTAACACTTCAGCAATAGGACGAACAAGTGCCGCCGTAAAGACACCGATCACTTGGTTTTCAACGCCCGCCGGATTGGTCATAGGGCCAAGAATATTAAAGATAGTGCGTAGCCCTAACGATTTACGCGGGCCTATCGCGTGCTTCATCGCGCTATGGTGTGAAGGCGCAAACATAAAGCCCACCCCTAACTCTTTAATACAACGCGCGACTTGCTCCGGCGTTAACGATAAATTCACCCCTGCCGCTTCTAAAAGGTCAGCACTGCCCGAACTGGACGAGACACCACGATTACCGTGTTTAGCGACGGTTCCGCCCGCCGCTGCAACCACAAAAGACGACGCCGTAGATACGTTAAATAAATTCGCGCCATCGCCGCCCGTACCAACGATATCCACCGCATGTTCTGAATCGATTTTCACACCCGAGGCTAGCTCACGCATCACAGTAACTGCACCGACGATTTCATCAATGGTTTCGCTTTTCATACGCATCGCAATCAGAAACGCGCCGATTTGAGCATCGTCACACTGCCCCGTCATGATTTGCTGCATCACGTCTTTCATTTCGTCCGTCGTGAGATGACCACCGTCTACAATGCGAGTAAGTGCTGCTTTAATATCCATGTGTTTTACCTCAATCTCGATTTAAAGGCGTGTCTAAAAAGTTCTTAAGCAAGGCATGACCGTGCTCAGTTAGAATCGATTCAGGATGAAATTGCACCCCTTCAATCGCTAAGGTTTTATGACGTAAACCCATGATTTCTTCAACACTGCCATCGGGGTTTTCCGTCCATGCCGTCATTTCTAGGCAATCCGGCATGTGTTGTTTATCAACGACCAAGGAGTGGTAACGCGTCGCCTTGTAAGGATCGGGAAGATCTTTAAATACACCCACATCAGCGTGATGTATGTCTGACGTTTTTCCGTGCATGACTTGCCCAGCACGTACTATTTTTCCACCAAATACTTGGCCAATACTTTGATGCCCTAAACAAATACCCAGTATTGGTAATTTACCTGAGAAGTGTCGAATAGCATCCATTGAGATACCCGCTTCGTTCGGTGTACACGGCCCCGGAGAAATCACTAAACGCTCAGGGTTTAAGGCTTCAATCTCTTCTAGGGTTATTTCGTCGTTACGAACCACTTTGACTTCAGCGCCAAGTTCAGTGAAGTACTGAACCACGTTGTAGGTAAAGGAGTCATAATTATCAATCATTAATAGCATAATATACTCCTCAGTGGTCTAGCCCGGCGGCAGCCATTGCTACAGCGCGGAACATGGCTCGGCCTTTATTCATGGTTTCTTTCCATTCAAGTCTTGGCACTGAATCAGCGACCACCCCAGCGCCCGCCTGTATATTTAAAATACCGTCTTTAATGACTGCGGTACGGATCGCTATCGCGGTATCCATATTGCCATTCCAACTTAAATACCCCACTGCACCGCCATAAACACCACGTTTGGTGGATTCGAATTCGTCAATGATTTCCATCGCACGGATTTTCGGTGCGCCACTTAATGTTCCGGCCGGATGAACCGCACGCAGTACGTCCATGGCGGTGGTGCCGTCTTTCACTTTACCGGTGACGTTTGAAACGATATGCATCACATGACTATAACGTTCAACCACCATTTGATCGGTGAGTTTTACTTCGCCGGACTTAGCAATTCGGCCCACGTCATTACGGCCTAAATCAATCAACATTAAATGCTCGGCAATTTCTTTGGGATCAGATAAAAGCTCTTCTTCAAGGGCTTTATCTTCTTCTGGCGTTTTTCCGCGATAACGTGTACCCGCAATCGGGCGTACAGTCACTTCACCATCTTCCAAACGCGCTAAAATTTCAGGCGACGAACCGACAATATGAAAATCACCTAAATTCATACAGTACATATACGGCGAAGGATTTAATGTTCGCAATGCACGATAAACATCCACGGGATTACCGTCATAAGGTACCTGCATACGCTGAGAAATTACGCATTGCATAACATCACCAGACAGCACGTATTCTTTTATTTGGCTAACGGCATCCATAAATTTTTCTTCGCCATAGCACGAGCGAAAGTCTTCTTCTTGGATTTCTTTGCCACCATGAGGACGGCCAATTTCACCTTGGTAAGGTGCACGTAACTGCTCGCGTAATTCATCCAAGCGTGCTTCCGCTTTTTTGAGCGCATTATCCACCTCAGGGTTGGCCATGACGATCAAATGCAACTTGCCACTGAGGTTATCAAATACCACCACCTCTTCAGACACCATTAACAAAATATCCGGCGTGCCAATCTCATCTGGGGGACAGGAGTCTTTTAATTTCGGCTCAATATAACGCACGGTGTCATAGCCAAAATACCCAACTAAACCACCATCAAATTTTGGGAGATGCTCAAACTCCGGGACTTTAAAGCTCTGCTGGTAGTTTTCAACATACGCAAGAGGATCTTCAACGTCCTGGGTACTCACTACTTCACCGTTAATCAGGTGCGATACGGTGTGGCCGGAAATTGAAATAACTTCACGGGCGGGTAAGCCGATCATAGAGTATCGGCCCCATTTCTCTCCGCCTTGAACTGATTCAAATAAGTAGGTGTACGGCTGATCAGCGAGCTTCAGGTACGTCGTTAACGGGGTGTCGAGGTCGGCGAGCACTTGGCGAGCGACCGGAATACGGTTGTAACCTTGCTGATGCAAAGCAGCAAATTCTTGCGGAGTCATAAGGAACCTTCAGATTGTTAGACGCAATGATACCAGAACGGTGAGTTAAGCTGCGTTAACACCATCGACAGGCCAGAAGCTGACCTTTTTGTTGCGGGCGGTTGTATTGAAAAAACACCGCGGACTCCGTAGGGAAAACTAGTAGAAACTGAAATATAACCAGAACTGACGCTGTCAGCAAGTCAGAAGAGAAAGTTGTGTGCGCAATTACACCTCGCGCCAGTCGAGCACTGGCCAGCCACGCTGTGAAGCCGCTGCTGTTAGTTGTGGATTGGGGTTCAGTACTACGGGCTGGCCAACGGCTTCTAGCAAAGGAAGATCAGCGTGGCTGTCAGAGTAAAAAGCGCTGTCCGTTAAAGTTAATCCGGACGCAGCCAAATACTCGGTCGCTAAACTAACTTTTCCTGAGCCGTAACACAGAGGCTTAGCTAAACCTTGAATGCGCTCACCTTCAACAATAAACGTATTACTAATCACGTCGTCGATGCCTAATTCCCGGCTGTAAGCACGGGCAACTACTTCATCTGCGCCAGTAATCATTACAATACGTGACCCTTGACGTTGATAGGCAAATAATAAGGACGCCGCCTGAGGGTATATATGCAACTGCCCGCGATCAGCAAAGAAATGTTCCACCGAAGTTTGATACTCAGCTAACGTCATTCCCCGAGTACGAGTGCGGTAATAATTAGAGAGCCGGGAATGCGTCACTCGCCCTTTTTTATAAGCACGATAGAGTGACAATATGGCCAGCGCACCTTCGACCATCGCCCAACGATCACGACGTATGCGCCAGCGCAGCCATAAGCTATTGGCGTCTTTATTGATCAGACTGTCGTCTAAATCAAAAAACACCACAGGGACGTCGTAAACTCTCATGTGCTCTCCAGAGGCCAGTTGTTAGCAGGCTACCACACTCCTCTACCGATACCGATTGAAACACCCATCAATAGAGAATCTGCCTGACAATTGTTACCTATGACAAACACCGATCATTGATCGCTCAACATGCGGCCCTCCGCCCAGATAGAAACTAACCACCTGATTTATAAGCATAATTTCAATTCAACACCAAAAATCTCATTACATTGATAAAGAATAAAAAGTTTAAATTTGCGAACCATTACATATAACAACCGATTTTTAATTGACCTCAGAATTAGCGAGCGTAACGTAAATAGTCCACCCTGATAGTGTGCAACAGCCTAAACGCATCAAGACAGCTGAAGCACATTCGGATTTGATTGAGGAGTAGATATGAAAGGTTTAGAAATTAGTTTTCGCGACATCGAACATTCTGACGCTATCGAATTCCAGATTCGCGAGAAAGCTCAAAAGCTAACCTCCATGTACGAAGAGATCACAGGCATTCGTGCCGTTGTTGGTTTACCGCATAATCACAGTCAAAAAGGACACGTCGCGCATGTATCACTAGAAGTAGGCATGCCGGGAGAAACCGTCGCCATTACTCATGACCAACACGATAATCACGAACGAGAGAATATGTACGTAGCGCTACGAGATGCGTTTGATAAAGCGCAACGTAAGGTCGGGAAGATTCACAAAAAGCGCATTGATACTAAGCGCCGAGTTCACTAAACAGTATTCATAAATTGAATCACAAAAATGGGAGCCACTGGCTCCCATTTTCGTAGGTACAATATTGATTACACTGCATTATTCAAAGGGGCTTTACAGTTTGCCACTCAGTAACACTTGCAATAATCCCGGACGAGAAAGATCCGCGTAAAGGCTAGCTAACTCTTCCGGAGATTCATTAAAATCTTCACGAATCCATCGAACGATCACGGCAAATGAAGCACCTGCCAAGTAATCTATCACGTAATGAATACGGCTATTGCTGCTAATCGTCAGCTTATGCGCTTCAATATAACGTTCAATGGTACGGCCTACGTAGGTTTTAAACTCGTTCAACAAAATCGCTTCTACGTCAGGCGCCACCAACAAGCGTGCAACATCCGCGTGTAACTGCCACTGGCGGAACATGAGCACAGCAATCTCAGGATCAACGTTCGGCGAACGCGTGAGAATAGGATCAATTTGCTCGGCAAACTCAAGAAACATCTGCTCAATGTAGTAACGCAACAGATCATCTTTTGACCGAAAATGCAGATAGAAGGTTGGGCGTGCGACACCTGAGTGCTCGCAGATGTGCGCCACTGACAACTTACCGTATGGCTGTTCAGCCATCAGCTTAAGCAGCGTATTTACTAATAGACGACGCGAACGCTCTACACGTTTATCTAGCTCTTTAGCAGCAGCCACAGTATCTCCCTGAATTCGCTCAAATATACAAATCGGCCTAAGTGTACATGAACTATTTAAAACAAAGAATGCCTAGTTAACCCAATATCACCGATAAACGACACTTTAAGAATCATAAGCACAAAAAAGCCGCCCTAAGGCGGCTTTTTATAACAAGTACTCTCTAACGACTTACGCCGTTTCGAACAGATCTTGATCCAGTTCAAACAGTGGATCTGCACCACCTTTCACGGCAGCCGTCAAACCAATGTAACGCGGCAAGATACGCTTAGTGTAGAAGCGTGCTGTAGCGACTTTGGCGCGGTAGAAGTCATCAGACGTTTTTGGCAATGCAACCACCGCCATTTTTGCCCACATGTAAGCAAACGCGGTGTAGCCGAATACGTGCAAGTACTCAAGCGATGCAGCACCAATTTCATTCGGGTTAGATTGCGCACTGTCAATCACCCACTGGGTCAGATCGTTTAGGTTTTCTAACGCGGCTTTCAAAGGTTCGATGAACTCAGCAGCGGCTTCGTTATCTGCCTGTGAGGCGATAAAGTCGTTGATGTCTTGCTCAAATACGCGGAAGAATGCACCGTTAGTACCGGCAATCTTACGTCCCATCAAATCAAGTGCTTGAATACCGTTGGTACCTTCATAAATCTGGGTAATACGGATATCACGTACGTGCTGCTCTTGGCCCCACTCACGAACAAAACCATGACCGCCAAATACCTGCTGACCTGCAATCGTACACTCAAGGCCTACGTCGCTCATGAAAGCTTTAGCCACTGGTGTTAGCAAAGCCACCATAGTTTCAGCGTGCTTACGCTCTTCTTCGTTATCGCTGAACTTAGACTTATCTAACCAGGTAGCAACGTAAGTAGAAAACGCACGACCACCTTCATTGAATGAACGCATTGTCATCAGCATACGACGCACGTCGGGGTGCACGATGATTGGATCAGCTTCTTTCTCTTTCGCCACGGCCCCCGTTGGAGCACGGCTCTGTGTACGATCCAGTGCGTAGGCAACCGCATTCTGGTAAGAATTTTCAGAGATACCTAAGCCCTGAATACCCACACCCAGACGTTCGTAGTTCATCATAGTGAACATGCACGCAAGGCCTTTATTTTCTTCACCTACTAGCCAGCCTTTCGCGCCATCGAAATTCATTACACAGGTCGCTGAACCTTTGATACCCATTTTGTGTTCGATAGAACCACACGTCACTGGGTTACGCTCGCCCAGAGAACCATCATCATTCACAATGAACTTAGGTACTAGGAACAGTGAAATACCTTTCGGGCCAGCCGGTGCATCAGGAAGCTTCGCCAACACGAGGTGAATAATGTTATCCGCCATGTCGTGGTCGCCCCAAGTGATAAAGATCTTGGTGCCTGATACGTCGTATGAACCATCAGCGTTAGGGGCCGCCTTAGTGCGAATAATACCCAGATCAGTACCGGCATGAGGCTCAGTCAAATCCATTGCACCAGACCATTCGCCCGAGTACATATTCGGCAGGTATTTTTCTTTCAATTCTTGTGAGCCGTGAGCGTTCAAAGACAAACACGCACCTGCAGTCAGCATAGGGGCAAGACCAAACGCCATGTTCGCGCCTTGAACCATTTCTTCAACTTGGGCTACCAATGTTTTAGGCATACCCATACCACCAAAATCAGGGTGACCACCCAGACCATTCAAGCCCGCTTCAACGTATGTTTTGTAGGCGTCTTTGAAGCCCGGAGCCGCAGTTACTTCACCGTCTTTCCATGTTGAGGAGTGCTCATCGCCATCGCGGTTAATTGGCGCTAATACTTGGCTCGCAATTTTTCCACACTCATCCAAAATGGCTTCAGCAGTTTCCATGTCGACAGCGCCCTCAAGACCAGCAAGTGACGACCACAATTTGTCTGCTTCAAAAACTTCGTTTAAAACAAAACGCATATCTCGCAGCGGAGCTTTGTACTCTGGCATAGTTCACCTCGTAATTAGGGGCAGTGCTAACTGATTGGTAAATCAGTAGCTGAATTTGTTCGTCGGGATCGTCCGACGATTAAGTAAGATTGTTTTAACGCAGAAAAACCGCGCTAGGCGCGGTTTTTCTTTTTAACAGTCAGAATCAGAATGCGAAGTGTTCTTCGGCTAGATCCATCACTGTATCGGCACCTGCAAGCATCGATGCTGCATGGCCTTTAGTACGAGGCAAAATGCGACCAAAGTAGAACTTCGCCGTGGTCATTTTCGCTTTGTAGAAGTCTTCTTCAGTCGTGCCGTTCGCCAATGCGTCTTGAGACACTTTAGCCATACGAGCCCACAAGAAGGCTAGCACTGCATAACCTGAGTACATCAAGTAATCAACCGAAGCAGAACCTACTTCTTCACGATCCTTCATTGCCGCCATACCGACTTTCATCGTCAAGTCAGCCCACTCTTTATTGATTTCAGCCAATGGCTTGATCAAATGAGCCAGTTCTTCGTTGCCTTCTTCAGCCTGACAGAACTTGTGAACGATCTTGGTGAAGTTACGCAGTGATGCGCCTTGAGTCATCAGTACTTTACGACCCAGTAGATCAAGTGCCTGAATGCCGGTAGTGCCTTCATAGATACAAGCAATCTTGGTATCACGTACCATTTGCTCCATACCCCATTCAGCGATAAAGCCGTGACCACCAAATACCTGAACACCTAGGTTGGTCGCTTCGTAACCGCTTTCAGTTAGGAATGCTTTTGCGATTGGCGTTAAGAAACCTAATAGTTCATCAGCTTCTTTACGCGCTTCTTCAGTTTCGCCTTTGTGAACGATATCGTTCTGCTGTGCCGCTAGGTATACCAGTGCACGGCCACCTTCAGCGAAAGATTTCTGAGTCAGCAACATACGACGAACATCAGGGTGAACAATGATTGGATCAGCCGCTTTTTCTGGTGCTTTAGGGCCAGTCAAAGAACGCATCGCAAGACGGTCTTTCGCGTAGGCTAGTGCGCCCTGGAAAGAACCTTCTGCAGCAGACGCACCCTGAAGCGCAGTACCGATACGAGCCGTGTTCATAAAGGTGAACATGCAGTTCAGGCCTTTATTTTCAGGGCCGATCAACCAACCTTTGGCGCCATCAAAATTCATAACGCAAGTAGAGTTACCGTGAATACCCATTTTGTGTTCGATAGAACCACAAATTAGCGTGTTCTTTTCGCCTGGAGTACCGTCTTCATTTGGCAAAAACTTAGGAACGATAAACAGTGAGATACCTTTCGTACCCGCTGGAGCGCCCGGAAGACGTGCAAGAACGATGTGTACGATGTTCTCTGACATGTCGTGCTCGCCAGCAGAGATAAAGATCTTAGAACCTGTGATCGCGTAAGAACCGTCAGCATTCGCTTCCGCCTTAGACTTCAAAGTACCAAGATCAGAACCACAATGTGACTCAGTCAGACACATAGTGCCGGTCCACTCACCTGATACCAGCTTGCTTAGGTAAACGTGCTTTTGCTCGTCTGTCCCGTGAATGTCTAGCGTGTTCATCGCACCGTGTGACAAGCCTGGGTACATACCCCAAGACCAGTTTGCAGTACCAACCATTTCAGAAACAACCGTACCCAGTGACTCAGGTAAACCTTGGCCGCCGTGTGCTTCGTCATGCGCCAGTGAAGGCCAGCCGCCTTCAACATACTTAGCGTACGCTTCTTTAAAACCTGTTGGCGTGGTAACAGAACCGTCATCATGACGAGTACAACCTTCAATATCACCCACACGATTCAGCGGAGAAAGCTCTTGTTCACAAAACTTTGCGCCTTCAGCAATGATGGCATCAACCATGTCAGGGGTAGCAATCTCTGCGTATGCAGGCAGGCTGGCGTAGTGGCCTGGCATGTCTAGCAATTCGTCCATTACGAACTTAATGTCACGAAGGGGAGCTTTATACTCTGGCATTGGGATGACCTCGTTGCCGTTATTTATTTTCTGCAGCTAATGCCGCGTTTAATGGTTCGGCGCATGTTTATGTCGACCGAACATAGTTTTTGAACCGAGGATAAAAGCCCGATTCAAACAAGTGTTTGAAACATACGTTCGCCTAAGCTTAATGTCAAGTCTTGGCGGCCCGTGACACGGCGTATTTACTGAGTAAAGAAGGGGAATTCATACGGGTAAGCGAACAAAGGTAAAAACGAGCCAATCAGGCAATATCGTCGAGTATACTGCCCGCTGAAGGCGTTTGCGGAGCACTAATCCTGAGTAGCGTCTCATTAATTTGCCGTAGCCGTGCATTGTATTCGGCAAATTCTTCCGCCACCGAAATAAAGACGTCGTTGTCTTCATCAGAGTCGCTACCCTTTTTGTTCGCGTCTTCTTGTCTTCGAGCCTCTTCAAGCTCGATGCTAAATCTCTCACGCTGGTCTTCGCTCGATTTAGCGTCTGCCAACAAGGCATCACGTTGCTGATTGGCTAAGTCCGCTTGAGCTTCTGTCATTTTTTGCGTGGCCATGGCGGCTACCTGGCGATCTTGAGCTGAAGGCTCCGCCGGAGCAAGGGCTGCACGACGCACTCTGGCCATCTTATCAATGGTTGCCTGTGGATCACCGGGTACGTCACTGACATCGATACTCACTTCACCAGAGACAGCATAACGAGCACCATCGGGGCCTTGTGTAAAGCTGTAGGATGCAGCACCAGCAAGCTCGCCACCCACGGAAGCGTGTGCTTGCTCGTGAGTACGAACTTCTAAGTCACGAGCTGCTAACTCTCGAAGCAACTCATCATCTTTCACTTCGGAAGTATCAGCCAGCGACTTAGAACGCCCTTCCTCGCTAATAAAGACATCATCGGTATTATCAACCAACGCGCTTGATGAAGGCTTAACAATGTCTGTAGAGCGAGAAGGAGTAGGTGCTGAGTTAAGTTCAAGTGCGGAGGCTTCCGAGCCTGATGACACAGCACGCGAATCCACTGAAGACGTGAGGGATGAGCTACTTAACGAGCTATTTGATGAACTCGCATGGGCAACATGGACGGACGTAGACGGCACTTGCATAAAGGTTCCACAAACACCGTCATTATGCTTCTATGTCTATCAGGCTACCGAGTTGCTTATCCTCGGCCTGAATGACTTTAGCGTTAGCATCAACGGCTTGTTGACCTTGCTTCATATCTGTCATGGAAGAAGCAAGACTCGCCGCTCCTTCAACCGGACGTTCGGTCGATGCGCCTGCAACATCTTGCGCTGCACGCTGCACTTGTTCAGTACCTTGCGACACGCCATAACTGGCTGTGGTAAATGCCGAACCCGCAGTTGATCCTATATTCATAGCAACCTCGATTGATTCACGCGAATCTGTTTAATATTTAACCAATTAATATTTAAACAACATAGAAACAAAAACGCCATCCTGATTGGGATGGCGTTTAGACTGATTCGCTATAAAAAGATTCTTACTGAGCAGTCTGCGCAGAAGCGTCATAAAACATAGCATCAGATGCCATTGGTTGCGCCAGAATCTCGTCTAACTCACGAGGGGCTTTAGTGACGTGATGATCAGAGTTAATACCGAGTTTACGGAATAAGTCTTGGTCTTTATTTGCCGCTGGGTTTGGCGTCGTCAGCAAACATTCACCGTAGAAGATCGAATTGGCACCAGCAAAGAAGCACATGGCTTGCATTTCTTCTGACATCTCTTCACGACCCGCACTCAAACGCACGTGAGATTTCGGCATCATGATACGTGCAACCGCAATGGTACGTATGAAATCAAGCGGATCAAGATCACCTTCACTCTCAAGCGGAGTACCTTCTACTTTAACCAACTGATTAATCGGCACAGAATCCGGATGCGCAGGAAGGTTTGCCAATTGTACCAACAAACCGGCACGGTCTTTTTGGGATTCGCCCATGCCTAAAATACCACCGGAACACACTTTCATGCCCGCATTACGCACATTAGCCAAGGTATTCAAGCGGTCAGAATAGGTACGAGTAGTAATGATGTCACCATAGTACTCTGGCGACGTATCTAGGTTGTGATTGTAGTAATCCAAACCCGCTTCAGCCAAAGCATCTGCTTTTTCATCATCCAGCATGCCTAAGGTCATGCACGTCTCGAGGCCAATCTCTTTTACGCCTTTGACCATCGCTAACACGTACGGCATGTCTTTCGCGCGTGGTGAACGCCATGCAGCGCCCATGCAAAAACGATCTGAGCCTGCCGCTTTAGCCGCCTTTGCCTTTTCGATCACGGCTTCGACTTCCATCAGCTTTTCTTTTTCAAGCTTAGTGTCGTAACGAGCTGACTGAGGGCAGTAAGCGCAATCTTCTGGGCAAGCGCCTGTTTTAATCGATAATAAGGTACTGACTTGAACGGCATTTGGATCGAAGTTTTCACGATGAACTGTCTGTGCGCGAAATAACAAATCATTGAACGGCATATTTAGAAGGCTGGCGACTTCTTCAACGGTCCAATCGTGGCGCATGTCACTAGGGTTGTGAGCGGCAGACATCATGGTTTAACCTCAGTAAAAGAATGTTAATAGCTACTTAATCTAACTACAGGATGATAAGGATGCCCATGGACTGGTCAACCTTCAGTAAACTCAAAGACAACTACAGTATGTTTTTTGATCATATGTATACCTGTGAGTTATGCCTTGAGGCAACGTCCGACAAAATAGGGATCTGTACCTCGTGCCAGTACGATTTGCCCTATTCCGGCTTGAGCTGCCCTCAATGCAGCGAACCATGTACAAGTGAGGGTCGTTGTGGCGACTGTCAGAAGAAGCCACCCAGTTTTGATTACAGCCATTGCAGCTTACTTTATTACCATCCAGTACCGCATTGGCTGCATCGCTGCAAAGACAAGCCCGACCTACGCCTCGCCAAACGCTTTGCTCAGCTAATGTTTGACGCTGCGCCTATATTCACCGTACCACCTGATTTCCTGACCTACATCCCAACAACGCGACGACGCTTATTCACAAGGGGGTTTAACCTCAGTGAAGAGTTATGCCAGCAATTAGGGACTCAATTAAATATTCCTATTCTTCGTAACGCCCTCCACAAATCGCGTCATACCGAACAACGACGAGCAACGGCTCAAGAGCGCCGACGTCGGGATACCGGCCTACGGTCAACGAACAAAGATTTATCTGGGCAGCACATACTGATCATTGATGATGTCATGACCACGGGAGGGACGTTGCAACAAGCCGCAGCGCTTCTTAAATCACAAGGAGCAAGCACCGTTGGATCCTGGTGTTTAGCTCGCACACCCAAACCTATCTGAGGCTGTGGAATACAGGCATAATGTAAAAAAATTCGAGAACATTATGTCTACTCATCCCTACTCGGCGTTAACACACGAAGTCATCATGGATGCGATTGAATCCATCGGCTTTCTTTGTGACGCACGTATCCTTGCTTTAAACAGTTACGAAAACCGCGTTTATCAGGTGGGTATTGAAGACAAAGACCCACTGATTGCAAAGTTCTATCGCCCTGCTCGTTGGAGTCGCGACGCCATTTTGGAAGAACATGCTTTTCTGCTTGAGTTAGAGCAAGAAGACGTTCCTGTCATCGCCCCAATGACGATAAATAACGAAACCTTGTTTACCTATGAAGGTTTTTATTTTGCGCTCTTCCCTCGCAGAGGGGGGCATGCTCCCGAATTAAGCAGCGATGATGACCTAGAATTAATCGGGCGCTGGCTGGGCAGACTGCACAATATAGGCGCCTCGAAACCTTTTAAGCACCGTCCAGTTTTAACTGGCAATGACGATATTTTAATCGCGTCAGAAACGGTGTTGCGCAGCGGACAATTACCGGACGATTATAAAAACGTCTACGAGTCATTAATCAGAGACATTACCGCACACACTTCCAGGGTCGATATATCTCAGCATCCAGATCTTCGTTTGCATGGCGACCTCCACATCGGAAATTTAATTCTTCGCGACGACAATTTATACATAGTGGACTTCGATGATTGCGTTCAAGGGCCAGCCATGCAAGACATCTGGATGTTACTTAGCGGCAGTAAAGAGGAACATCGGCAACAATTAATGGTCATAGCAGAAGGTTATGAAATGTTTAGGCCATTCCCTGCAAATGAATTATCACTTGTGGAAACCTTATGTACGCGTCGCATTGTGCGTCATGCCGCTTGGTTAGCTCAGCGCTGGGAAGATCCAGCATTCCCTGAAGCTTTCCCTTGGTTTGGTAGTCACAACTACTGGTCTGAACATATTTTGGCATTGCGCGAACAACTTGGTTCTCTGCAAGAAGAGCCGGTAACCTTACCCCGATTTTAAATACAGGAGTTTGATATGAAGAAGTACTTACTACCCGTCATTTTAACGGCCGCGACCGCAAGCGCGATGGCAGACGACTCTCCTTTAAAAGACAGGCTGTATGTTGGTGCTAACTTAAGCCATAACACCATTGACTCACCGTTTGGTGGTGATGATGTCGATGCTGGCGGCTACTCGATCTTTACAGGTCTTAAATTTGATAACTCTATTGAAGGGCTCACTACGTCCGCAGAATTAGGTTACAGCGATACCAAAGACTTTTTTGATAGCAATGGCGACGCTGATATTAATGGCGTTTGGGTCGCAGGGGTTGCAGAAAAAACACTGCCAGAAATTGATCCACGAGTATCCGCATTAGCACGAATTGGTTTAGATCTGGGTGATGATGACGGTATTTTGTTAGGGGCAGGCTTAGGGTTTCATGCAACAGAGATGTTGTCGCTACGTGCCGAATTTATTAATAAAGATGCGTCCAGTGTGTATCAAGTCGGTGCCGTTTTTAATTTCTAAATATCGTCTAATTAAATTTAAAACGTACTTACCGTTTTATTGATTAAAAAAATGCCCAGCAAGTGCTGGGCATTTTTTATCAGATCTCAAATAACAATCGATAACTGACGCTAAAGAAATCAACATCGCTGGATAAGCGGTTGAACATTAATTCTATGCGTTCAGCGTCGTTAACTTGATAGTCAGCACCTAAGCCAAAGCCCATTACTATCTCATCTGAATCATCAACTTGAAGCCCTTTCTCTGATGACATATCAATATCGCTGCCCAGTGCTTCAACCTGCAATGCCCAGCCGCCCGCGCGCGCAAATGACGGACGATACTGTAACGCCAAAGACGTCGCGCGATAACTGATACGCGCTGTATTAATGCTAGCGTCACCAAGATTAAAGTAAGACAACGTCAAACCTAACTCGTCATTAAGATGCGCCCCAACACCGATAGATGCGCCAGCATCTAGGGTGTCACTTTCACTCGGTGTAATTTGTAGATCAGGATCGAAGCGGGCAAAGCCCACTCCGCCTTCTACACTCAACGCTCCAGCATTGGCTTGGGCTACTAGCCCGAACATCATGGCTAACGCCATAAGTGTTCGACGAGTGCGAGCAGTAAACGCCAGTATGGTCAGGATCAACATATAGAATGCTGTACTGATAGCCCCACCCGCTTTGACATCTGCACCTGAGTTAACAGATACATCTTCAGAATCCAGAACGCCATCAGCATCAGCATCTAGAACAGGCGCTTGAGAAGGGCCTTCCTCAACGAACAGTTCGATTAAGTCATCTAGATCATCACGAATGCCATCACCGTCGGCATCAATATCAAGGTAATCCGCGATACCGTCAGCGTCGAGGTCAGCAAGTTCACGATCATCTAGAACACCATTGTTGTTGGTATCCAGCCCCTGAATAATGCCGTTGATTAGGGCGTCGATACCATCATCAATGCCATCACCATCCGCGTCTTCTCCAGTGAAAAAGCTGAATTGGTCATTCTCTTCACGATCAGGAATGCCATCACCATCGTCATCGTCGTCGAGGTGGTTAGGAATGCCATCGCCATCAAAGTCTTCTAACGAGCCAAAGAATCCAATCGCGTTATCAATCACATCCATCAAACCATCCAGATCAACATCGGTTAGGCTATCAATGCGACCATCGTTGTTACCATCTAGGCTTGAAAGAATACCGGCTTTAATAAGATCGAAAGTAACACCGTCACTCTTAAGCTGCAGGAAGTCAGGAATACCATCAGCATCGGAATCTACCAGTGCCTCAGCGTCCTCAATGAGGTCAGTCCCTTCATCAAGTAGGCCATTAGTATCATCATCACTGTGACCCGCTTCAATCAGATCAATAACGCCGTCGTTATCCGCATCCAGATCCAGCGAGTTGATCAAACCATCGCTATCGACATCGGCCGTGACGTTATATACGACACGAATAGGGAGAAACGCTGCTGGCGAAATAATACGTGACTCATCCTCGACCGAGGTAACAATCAGTGCATCAAGTGCTGCAATGAACTCCTCTTTGGAATCACGGTCATCGCGAACACCATCCAGATTTTCATCAACAGCCTCTGCTTCTAACGTTCCAACAAAAGCAGCACTTCGTACCTTGCCATCGCCATAAGGGGATATATCGAAAAAGTCGATGATGCCATCACGGTCCGAATCACCCAGTAAGCTACAAGTACTGACGGGATCATCAACCGCAGAGGTTAGCTCGCTTGAATCGCGATCGACAACAATGGCAGCATCCAGCCTTATGGATGAGGTCATTAGGGAGCCATATTCAAGGTTATCTCGAATTCCGTCGTTATCAGCATCAGTATCATTACGATCAATAATCCCGTCTCCATCGGTATCCGCTATACCCTCAAGCATGTTCGGCAAACCATCACAGTCATCGTCCTGACCTTCCATAATCGTTGCGATCAAGGCTTCAATCTCTGCCGCAGAATCCACATCGCCCGCGTCTTCTTGCTGGCCAACCGCCGCGTTCAGAATGGGGAGAATACGATCCAGAGTTTGAGCATCAACACTGGTCACACCCGCTGCGAGATAATCATCTGCATCGGCTTGCCCGCGAAGACTACCGACCTGATCAGCGATGTTATTAAAGGCATTCTCTTCAGCACCAATAATGATGTCGGAAATAGAACTCAGTGTCTCTAACGTTGTATCCGCATCCGTGTAGGTCACCTGCAATGCAATCAGATTTCCTAAATCACTTGCTTGCACGACATAGCTCTGTGCCTGCGACACCTCAGTAGCCTCGGACATCCAAGAATAAGAGATCGTTGAGTCAATATTATTTGCATCATACACACTTGCGCTGAGTGTCTGACCAACCGCAGCTTCACCGCTAATCGACAACTGACCCGGTGCATTAACAATCACAGTAACTAACTGAGTACCGGAATTACCAAAGCCATCCTCTGCCACCAAAGTCACTTGATACGTGCCGTAATCAGACGCACTAGGCGCCGCAATCAATGACGCCGAAGTTTTATCTGAAATCGGCAGTGGAACAAGCGCCGGAATTAAGCTTGGCTCACCCACGGTAAAACCAGCAGGCAATGGAGAAATGCGATAAGCCAAAGTCAACCAGCTTGGTAGAACCGAGCCTTCCGCAAGAGAAAAGGTCACTTCATCATCACCAGCATCTACCGCAGACAATACCAATTCAGCACGCTCTCCAGTATTTACTCGTAAAGTGCCCTCTGAAACAAACTGCGGAACCGAATTCACGCTATTAACCAAGGTTTGAATTTCAGCAGCGCTGTCTAAGTCTTCTGACGTCAGAGCCGCAATCGCCGCTTGGTATTTAGCGTTGTTTTCACTAAGCGCGCCTGTTACACCCTCAACTGCATTCAACTCAGTCGCCGTAATACCATTAGTAACACCAGCTACGCTGGCAACGGCATCAATTTCGGCATCCAACACTGTGATTGCTAAAGTCTGCTCAACGGTATTGCCAAAGCCATCTGACACTTCAACGGTAATATTATGCAGGCCCACATCAGCATCTAACGGAGTTCCAGTCAGAACACCAGCGGCTGACAGTGTCATCCACGCCGAAGGGGTAGTACCCGTTTTCACAGCAAAGATCAGTGCGTCATTTGCGCTGTCGGTCGCAACAAAGCTCCAAGAAAAGGCATCGCCTTCCAAGGCTGTTGTTGACGTACCAGAAGTAAACACCGGTAATGAATTCACGCTATTAACCAAGGCCTGAATTTCAGCCGCGGTATCGAGATTCTCGGCGGTCGAACCGGCAATCACAGCCTGATACTGAGCTTCGTTTGCGACAAGCGCACCCGACACACCATCCACCGCATTCAACTGCGCAGCGGTGGTTGCGTTATCGGAGCCAGCAACCGTGCTGATAGTGTTAATTTCAGCGTCGAGTACCGTGATGGTCAGCGTCTGTTCGACGGTATTACCAAAACTGTCCGAGACTTCCACTGAAATGACGGTCTCACCAACATCAGAATTGGTTGGCGTTCCGGTCAGAGCACCCGAATCAGAAAGCGCCAACCATGCTGGCAATCGAGTCGCTGTTGTAAAGGTTAACGCATCACCAGCACTGTCTGTCACAACAAAATTCCACGAGAAGGCATCGCCTTCCAAGGCTGTTGTTGACGTACCAGAAGTAAACACCGGTACTGAATTCACGCTATTAACCAAGGCCTGAATTTCAGCCGCGGTATCGAGATTTTCGGCGGTCGAACCGGCAATCACAGCCTGATACTGAGCTTCGTTTACGACAAGCGCGCCCGACACGCCATCCACCGCATTCAACTGCGCAGCGGTGGTTGCGTTATCGGTGCCAGCAACCGTGCTGATAGTGTTAATTTCAGCGTCGAGTACCGTGATGGTCAGCGTCTGTTCGGCGGTGTTACCAAACCCGTCAGACACCTCCACTGAGATAACAGTCTGACCAACATCAGAGTTGGTTGGCGTACCTGCCAGAACACCGGCCTCAGAAAGCGACAACCATTCTGGTAATTGAGTCGCTGCTGTAAAGGTTAACGCATCACCCGCGCTGTCTGTCGCAGTAACAGTAAAGCTCAATGACTGACCTTCTACCGCTGTTGTAGAGGTAACCGAATTGAACACAGGCGCAGAGTTCACACTGTCGACCAAAGCTTGAATCTCTTCAGGACTATCGACATCTGCTGCAGCCAGAGACGCGAGCGTAGCGCGATATTTACTCTGGTTTTCAGCAATCGCTCCACTGACGCCATCAACCGCATTCAGCTGCACATCTGTCACCTGATTAAATCTATCCCCAGCAGCATTTGTAATGACATCAAGCTCCGCATCTAACACGGTTACATTTAATGTATGTACTGTGGTATTTCCAAATCCGTCGTCGATATTAATTAATGCTTGGAAGCTTTCAGACGCACCGGTTGGGTCTGGTGCAATGCCCGATAGACCAAGATTATCTTTAAGACTTAAATGACGAATACGACCGCTATTTTTATCAGTGATGATTAGATCACCAGTTGCCGTCATCAATAAGCCTGCAGGGTTGTTGAACTTAGCATCCAGACCATCTTCTGTGCCCGATGCACGAGCCGTGCCCGCGATAGTACTCACAGTTCCATCTGTCGCTACTTTACGGATAAGATGGTTGGTCGCATCCGTGACGTATAACTCACCTGTACTCTGGTCGAGTGCAACATCCGTTGGAGAACGGAATGTCCCGGAAATACCATCGTCCGATCCTCGAGCCCTTTCAATCCCAGCATAAACACTGACGTCGCCAGCGGCTGTCACCTTGTAGACAACTCGATTAATTTCACTGGCAACGTAAATATTACCGCTACTGTCGACATCGAGGCCGTATGGGTCAGTGATATTGGAGAACGTCTGCTCAACCACACCCGTCGTGTTAACTTTTAACACTTGATTAGAATTCGACACGTATAAGTAGCCGTCGTTCGCAAATACCATCCCTTTAGAGTTAACGTTCGTTAAAAATTCGGTAACAGTATTTCCAGATATTTTGAACACTTTCTTCAAAGAAACGTCAGCGGCATAAACATTTCCATTACCATCCACCGCCACCGAGTATATGTACTCAAAGTTGGTTGTAATAGTTGGATTAAAGAAGGCAGAGCCTGCAAGGATGGATACACTGCCATCCGTTGCTATTTTCGCAACCGCGCCGTTATAGCCTGAACGGAAGTCAGTGACAGCAAAATAAATATTACCCAGACTATCTCTGGCCACGCCTCGGGCCGACGACTGTTCGGCTGCATTATCAGGGTTAACCTCAAAGTCACCGGTATCAGCTAATGTTGTGGTGTAGCTCGCAAAGTTATCAATCGATAACCAAGCTGGAGAACCGGCCTGCAGGCTGTAAGATAATGGATCGTTATTGGAGTCCGTTGCTGTCACAGCAACAGCTACTTCGTCCCCTTCAACAACAGAGAAAGAGGCAGGTATATCTGCAACGGGCACAGAAGCAACACTGCGATTGACACCATCGACCAATGTCTGGATTTCTGCCGCGGTATCAAGGTCATCGACCGACAGACGCGCAACTTCTTCACGGTAAAAAGGTTCATTCGCTTCCAGCGCACCAGAGACACCATCCACCGCATTTAACTGTTCTGCCGTAATGGTATTCGCGGCATCGCCAGCACTATCGAGAATAACGACAATTTCAGGCGGGACTGCAATGAGCTGATAATCCAGCGATTCGATAAAAAAGAAAACATCACTGTTGGTTTCGTCCGCAACATCACCGGTTATTTTCAATTCATCAATATTATTAAAACCGGTAAGAGAAACCGTCGTGGCACCAGAACCGTCCGTCCATAACGAATCAGCTTCGGCGTATGCCACCTGCTGGCCTTTCAAGAGACCAATCAACTTAACACCGGGAACCGGCATCTGAAAAAGATCCGTCAGCGTAATTGCCGACACATTCAAGCGATCCCATTGACTGGCTGGGGAAATCGTCACAGAGGTAGCAACGCGCGTCGGATCATAACCAATTTGAATGGCCGCAGGTACGGTGACGCCTTTCATGCTAGCGCCCGATGGCACAGCAATATTAAGATCATTGATAACAACCTCAGTACCGAGGTCTTGGTGATTCGTCCACGTAGCGGACGAAAAATCTTCTGTGGCTGCAAGGGCTGACAACGGCAATGCCATCAGCACCAGCAACGCTCTGTCAGCGACAGTACGTATCATTTTAAACATGGTATTTACCTGTAAAGCAGTGAATCGGGTATCAATTACGCGAAGGGAAAATACCCGTCGTGGCAATACAGGCTTTTAATGCAATTGTTGGCTGACGAACATCAACCGAGCTTAAACCAGTGGAGTCGGTCGAGCCAGACACAACCACAGATGCGGCATTCATATCAGCCACATCGGCAGGGAGCGCAGGTGCAGGCGCATAGATAGCAGCACGCTGCCCATTGGCCAGCATATTGCCAGTAGGGGCAGCAACGTTATTTTCGAGAGACGCTTCACTTCCATTGGCTTTCAGTGTCGCTGCGACTGATGAACCCAAGGTATGTGTATGCGCAGGCACCTGATTGATTGTTTCCTGACCAAGTTTAGTACCCTGTCGATAATTACTGAGCCCAGGGCCTTGGCCCGAGCTGACCGATACACGTCCACGCATATCAGGCAGTCCGAACGTGGTTCTTCCATCACCGCCGTAATCGGTACCCAACAAAGAAAACAACGCCGAGTTCTGAGCAATAGGCAATAGCTGTCCTTCTGCAGGCATAGTGCCCCGCGGACAGAAGTTAAACCCTACCCACATGATTTCACCGATGTATAAGTCAGAACCTGCGTTGGCAACAGGTGCCGACAGGCCTAATGCCAAGAGTGAACCACACAGAAGTTTTGAGAATTGCTTTTTCATAAGACACCCATGAATCAGAACGCCGCGTTAACAGCCTTGTTAAATAATTTCGTCGCGGCACACCACGGTGAGCCTCGCTAAAAGGAAATACTGTCCTAAGGTGACAAGATCAACTTTAGAGAACAGTCATTCTGTATATTTTATATACAAATAATTACATTTAATAGACACAATAACAACAAGTCGCAAATTGTCTCAATTTGATACAGGGCGGTTTCATGGGTTTGCTACGAGGCTATTTATCTGAATTGAAGAGATTTTAGTACTAAGAAGCTCGCAATCGTCCGATTGCTCTAATTTAGAAATAATACGCCCCTTAACTGTATGGGAGGATGATAGATAACTGAGTTTACGATGAATAAAAAGCAGGCAAAAAAAATCCCCGACCTTAGGTCGAGGATCTTTAAACAGGTAAACTAAATAACAGTTTCCTGCTCAGTACTTAGCTAATACGAATCAACGAACACCGCCACGACGCAACGCTGCTGGAGTGTAATCAGAATAAGTACGCTCGAAATCGTACTCGTACCCACCTTTTTCTTCGTTATCCAAACCCAATGCCAAGTATCGGCCTGAGTTCAAATCATAAAGCGTTTCAATGGCGTACCAAGGCACTTTCTGATCGTAGTAATACACATTGTGAGACTCCGCGACACGCCATAACTCACCACGACCATCGTAATGATCGATCTCAGTTGCCTGCCATGTATCTTCATCAATGTAGAATACACGTTTTGCGTATACATGACGGCTGCCCTCTTTCAAAGTCCCCGTCACTTTCCATACACGGTGTAACTCATAACGAGTTAGATCTTGGTTAATATGACCGGCTTTGATGATGTCATCGTATTTAAGGTCGTTATCTTTAAGCTTGTAAGAGTTGTATGGAATGTAAATTTCCATTTTACCATCAAGCTCCCAATCGTAGCGATCAGGCGAGCCATTAAACATATCGAAGTTATCGGCAGTACGTAATCCGTCAGATGCTGTACCAGGACCGTCATAAGCAACCTGCGGTGCACGACGCACACGACGCTGACCCGCATTATAAACCCACGCTTTACGAGGCTCTTTTACCTGATCCAATGTTTCGTGCACCAAGAGTACATTCCCTGCTAAACGTGCAGGAGACAGGACATCTTGTTTAAAGTAAAAAAGTACGTTGTTGTCTTTTTCCGGATCATAATCCGTTAACTTATTGCGGAACGTGAACTCATCTTTAAAGCGAACAACGGTGTAATCGCCATTCACTTGTGGAGTCACCTGACCAATCACACGGTTCACCGAACCACCACGGTAGCGTGTCACGTGATTCCATATAACTTCAACCCCTGTTTGAGGAAAAGGAAACGCAACCCCTTGCTCAAAATTTGAAATACCATTTCCGTTATTCAACAACTCAGACTCAACCGCATTTTTCTTCGTCGCGTCGTAAACTTCCTGAGGATACGCAGCACTTCGGCGCGTCTCATACACAGGCATACGATAAGTATCAGGATACTTAGCAAACATGGCTTTCTGACCATCGGTCAAATTCGCTGCGTATTCCTTGTAGTTCGCACCAGTAATCACAAACTTAGGTTTATCAGCCGCGAACGGGTCAGACATTTTACCGTTTGCATCAACGCTACCAGAACCCTCTGGGATTCCACCCAACCATGCAGGAATATTCCCCTGCGCTTCTTTTACCGCACCAACTGGGGTGAATTCAGTACCCAGCTTTGCAGCTTGCTCAGGTGAAACACCAGCCTGCGCTGAACCTATCATCGCAGAGAGTGCCAAAGCGGCACTCCATACTTTGTATTGTTTATTCAACATATTCGAACCTCTATAAATCTATTCTGACCACTTGGCTCAGAAGGAATATTTAGCTGACAGACTGATGTTATCGCGGTCTTTAATCTGGTTATATTTACCGCCAGAGAAGTTGGTGTACGCGATATCTACGGATGTCTGGTTCAGATACAAGAACGACACACCCAGACCAACAGTTAAGCGATCATCAACAAACTGAGTTCCTGGCTCTGCACCATTTCCCTTGTCATAAGCTAGAGACAAGGTAGGTGTCATGTTTACGCCCGAAAAAGCGTCATTATATGTAAGGCCTGCACGCATACGTACGCCACCAGCCAGTTTGGTGGTGTAACCATCGTCAGTACAGTAGTCAGGATTAGCATTGGCAGCTGAGCCTCCGTCAACACAGAAATTGGTGTCACCACCATTTGCCCAAACACCGTCGTTATTACCAATACCGTAAGCACCAGAACGACCGTAACGAGCGTCATCCGTGTCCGGTAAGTCAGGGATGTAAGAAACACCCACCTCACCAACAACCGCTAAGCGATCCGCACCAAGGATACGATCAAAGAACATAATGTAGGTCGATTGAGCCTGCCAGATATCAAAGTTGTCATACCCTTTGCCTAGCTCACCGTACAAATTACTTGCACCACCCTTTTCTTCTGCACGCTGTTGGTACAGACGACTATAAGGCGCGCCGTTACCGGCAAGAATAAGTTCAAATGCGTTCCATTGAACTGGAGCATCGGGTTTGTAACTTAACTCACCCGAGAAAGACGCACCGGACTCCGTGCTACGAGCAAATGAGATACCGGCAATCTGAATATCTTCAGGGTAGGAGATTTGATACAGCGGACGATACGTGTCGTACGTCGCATCAGCATTCACTTGCATGTTTGGTGTACCAGTTAACACCCCACTGCGATCTTGGTTGGTAATAACACCGTTAATGTACGGCAAACGGCTGTGGATATTCATGTAGTAGAAACCAAATTCCGTATCACCCAGAGATTCCGCATACCAGCGCACAGCAGCACCGTACTGACCAGAGTCAGAAGGATCGTCATCCGCAATACGCTCAGTGACTGGAGCAACCCGGCTTGATAACGGCACACCTGCATCTAATTCGAGATCCCGGAACTCTAGAATAGCGCGCTCATCGGCCGTACCGCCAAGAATCACCGGGCCACAACCATCAGCAACAAAATCTACGGTAGAGAAGAAAGTACCGCATGGATCACTGCGCGTGTTCTCCCACTCCAGCTGATAGAAGGCTTCCAAGGTGACAGAACCCGTTAAACCAATAGAGGTATAAAACATATTGACGGGAAGTAGGCCTTCTTTTAGCTCTGCACCCGGCTTACGGAACGCAGAAGCATCAACAGGGTTCACACTGTTTACACCACCTTGGATAAAGGTGCTTTCACCCCAACTCAATACTTGGCGACCTAAGCGCAAACTTACCGGAATATTTTGAATGTCGTAGTCAGCCCAGACAAACGCATCCAGTAACTCGGCACCGGCACCCGCGGCATCCTTAGTCGCATCATTCAGCGGTTTAAAGTCTGTCTCTTGATCCATAATGGCGTGATCATAGTAAGCACGAGCACGGAAGAAACCACCATAATTACGGTAGCTAATTTCCATATCACCACTCCACTTAAAGACGTTGGTATACACATCTCCAGAGCTGTAATTTAGCGTACCGTCATCGTAGTTATACGAACCTGCGTCACCCGTAAGGCCTGCAGCGGGACCATTTCCGCCCATAATTTGACCGGAATCACGATCGTCAACACGCCAGCCAATACCATAACCAATGGTATTAGCGAGCTGAACATTAACGTCACCAAAATTGTATTCAAGAGCATTAGCCGCTGATACAGAGCCGGCTAAAGCCAGCGCCAGCGGAGTTTTCTTAAATAGCTGATAAATTGCTTTATTCATGATTATTATTCTCCGCAGAATCAGTTAGTTGTTTCAAGAACCGACGTATCTTCAACAATAAAACCTTGCTGATCGCCCGGCAGTGACTGCAGCTGGGTAGCTCCGTAAGGGTCAAAGAACGTCACAACTTGCTGGAATATTTCTGCAAACACTTCTTGTGGATCAGCCGATGAGAATGTTGAGTGAGTGCCTAAAGCAACGCGCACATTCGCTCGTACAATTTCGTCATTGGCAGCATTCGGGAAGTAGTACTTAGGATCAGCGTTAATAGCGCCACCTAGCTCCGCAGTCTCTTTCGTGACTAGGTCTGTAATCCCCATTTCAGCAACCAAAGGATCAGTACCTGCGAGGAACGACACGGAAGTGTCCAGCGTAGCAGTCTCAGCATTATTAGGAACAACCTGATCCGAAGTCTCGTCGTCATTCCCCTCGACACCAACGTCTTCATAGACAAGCACCGGAAGATCCGTAGTATTCGCCGCAAAGTTAATCGGATCAGCAGAATCTAGCATCGCTTGAAATACAGAGAAGAACTTCTCCATGCTATCAGAGCCTTGAGTAACACCCTTAGCTGCTAAGCCAGCAATGATTCTAGGGCCTATTGATGGGCTATTTTCGAGCAACTTAACCACGCCACCACCAGGATTACCCAGTGCAGCTGCTTGTACTGTATTTAGGTTGGAGTTGTAAGCCTGCACAGAAGCATTGTTATTGACCGCCAAGAACGTGGTACCCACAATGCCACCCAAAGAGTGACCAATGAAATACACTTTCGCAGGGTCTAGATCGTCCGCTGTACCGTCTGCATTGATATCCATATCGCCAATAGAAGCATTCAGATTCAACATATCCAAGACTGTCTGACGAATCGCATCACGAGTACGAGCAAACTCACTGAGGTTAATGTAAAGATCACCCGACTCACCTACAGACGATGCGGTCACCGCATTACTGTCGGCATCAAGCGCACCTTGGAACACCATCGCTACGTTTGATCCGTCAGCCGCTTTACCCACGTTATTGTGACGTTCAGCCAACGTTGCTAATGGATAACTTTCATCCATAACTCCAGTAACACCAGCAACGGCTGCTGCAAATGGGCTATTCGTTGCTACATCGGCTGCTGCCACTTGCTCAACGTTCAAGAAACGCAAACTATTTGCTTCGCCACCACTTAATGGGGCAATACCATGCATAGCGTGGTCGATCGCGACCATAGCAATACAACCTTGCGCTAATGCGTTACCTACCAAAATACCGGCACTTCGATCAACCGTAATACCATGTTGATAGATCACTACAGGCCAACCATCGGCAGGCTTGCCTGACGCAGGGCCTGCACCATCTGGATCGCAATCTGATTTAGGAATAGTCGCCATCACTGGAACAACAACATCGCCTAACTTATTTGCAAACGGGAAGCGCCAAGTTACGTTAATTGTCTCTTTATCGGCATCCAGAGGCGCACCTTCTAAACCAAGCGCCAAAGCTGCGTTATTACTGCCTCCCCAGCTGCCTAAGTCAGAATCTGCAACGCCCGCTTCAGACAGCGGTAAGAAGTTTGGAATGCTTAGGCCACCTTGATAGATCGCACCACCAGATGACAACTCGGCAACTTTTGCTGCCACTGCAGCATCAATAGTCGCTTCATCGGCATCAGGCAAAGCAGCCTCAAAATCAGGACGTACAGCAGAAGCCAAGAAGGTGTCGTAAGGCACAGCAACGGCCATTGTTGCACCATCTGATGTGATCGGTGTATAGGTACGTGACTGTGGTTTATCGACCACTGCATCAATACCAGCACCACTTCCATCAGAGATTGCGGTTATTAAGCCTTGATAATAAAACGGGCTTAATGACTCCGTCGATTTCAATACAGGACGAATAGTTGCCCCATCTGTCGTCGGTAACGTACCTGGTGTGTTTGTATTTATTGATACCGCAACCTGACCAGCGATGGTGTCTAAGGTACCTGAAGCTGTTGCGTCAGCGACCGCCTGACTTCCATCAGCAGCCAATACTTGCGCAACGACTTTAGCCGAAATAGCGGCTTCAGCAGCTGCGACACTGGTAATTTGTGTTTTAACAAACGTCCCCGGAGCAGCCATGGCATGAAGAACATCCGTCGTACCGGTCGTGGTAAAGGCATAACTCAGAATAATATTATCTTGAGTAACAGAGCCTTGGGTGGCTCCATTCAAGAAGGCACCAGCTAACGACTCCCAACCTTGAACTGCATCACGAACCGGTTGCAGTGTTGGCGCTGGTAACTCTAAATCACCAGACACTAAGTCATACTCAGCCGATGGGCCGACGTCAATTCCGCTGGCACTCTCAAGTCCATCCGTTAACACAACCAAGTACTTAGTTTTAGGATCTAGAGGTGTTTTAGGTAAAATCTGAATAGCATGAGTAGCACCATCATCCAACGTCACGTACTTAGCGACATATCCAGAAGTAGGAACAGGCTGAACACTCGCAAATGGCGATGAGCCGCCGTTAGCTATGATGGTCGTAATATCCAATGCATCAATAGCAGCGTTATCTTCCGAGTTTTTCAACTTCACAAGAAACACGGTCTGACCAGCGACAACAGTATCGCTATCAAGCGCACCGTTGAACTTAATATAAGTCGCAGCAGACGTAGAGAAACCATCTAATTTATTGATAGCTGTCGTTACTGGCGGCGTCGTGTCGCTCGTATTCGCCGTACCATCAGTTGCTGGAGCGTCAGCAAATAGCAGATCAATAGCGACAGGCAGATTAGCACTACCTGCAGAAAAAATAGGGGCTATGCGAGAAGGCGTAGAACCAGTTGAGCCAGCAGTGACTGCTGAAGTGTCAACGGAATAATCGCCACCAGTGTTACAGCCTGCTAAACCCGCCGCTGTTGCAGCAATGGCCAGACTGAGTAGGGTCTTCTTCACCATACATGTACCTGTTTATGAGTTTTTATGGTTATCAGATAGTCCTGAGGAAGTTAGGACTTCCACTAAGATAACCTGACTATAATCCCGCCGACCCATACCCTCATCACTCGAAAGTATGATTCCGTGATCCATACGACGACATTTTGTATCTGATCGTAATCAAACATAGTCCAATTTTTGAGACCTACCAAACCCTTGACCTGTGATTTACACAGGGCTTGGCATAGAATAGGCGACCTTTTTAAACAAACTCACTGCAGGAGATTCCTATGTCGAACCAGGATTCCGTCGTAATCGTTGCTGGCGCCCGTACACCTATGGGTGGTTTTATGGGTAGCTTGAGCACTGTCTCAGCGCCAGAACTTGGCGCTATCGCTATCGCCGAGGCGGTTAAACGCGCCGGTCTACAGCCAGCCGATGTTCAAGAAGTCATCATGGGTAATGTTCTGTCTGCAGGCCTACGCCAAGGCCCTGCTCGTCAAGCAATGCGCCAGGCTGGTTTACCCGATTCAACGGGTGCGACCACGATTAACAAACTGTGCGGTTCAGGTATGAAAGCCACTATGATGGCCCATGACGCCATCAAAGCGGGCTCTGTTGATGTGGCCGTCGCTGGAGGCATGGAGTCTATGTCAAAAGCCCCTTACCTTCTTGAGAACGCACGCGGTGGTTACCGCATGGGTCATGGCGATCAAGCGAAAGATCACATGTTTTTTGACGGCCTTGAAGATGCTGAAACCGGCAAACTCATGGGTGCCTTCGCCCAAGAAATGGCGGACAGCAAAAGCTACACTCGTGAGCAAATGGACAACTACGCGATTCGCTCACTGAATCGTGCAAAAGAGGCTATTGATAAAGGTTTGAACACCGCAGAGATCGTTGCCGTTACGGTAAAATCTCGTCGTGGCGAAACTCTCGTTGAACAAGACGAACAACCTCACAACGCCAATATCGAGAAAATTCCGTCGCTGCGCCCTGCATTCAGTAAAACGGGAACCATTACCGCCGCTAACGCTTCTTCAATTTCTGATGGCGCATCTGCTCTCGTATTGATGAGCGAATCAGCCGCGAAAGCAAAAGGCGCACAGCCCATTGCTCGTATCGTTGCTCATAGCACGCAATCACAGCACCCGTCTGAGTTTACTGTGGCACCGTGTGGCGCGATTGAAACCTTGTTAGCTAAAGCAGGCTGGAGCAAAGATGACGTTGACCTGTTCGAAATCAACGAAGCCTTCGCCATGGTTGCCATGATGCCTATTGATGCTCTTGGTCTTGATGCTGAGAAAGTGAACATCTACGGCGGCGCATGTGCACAAGGCCACCCGGTAGGTTCTACAGGTTCGCGTTTGATCGTGACCCTAATGAACGCACTGAAAAACACCGGCGGTAAGAAAGGTATTGCTGCTTTGTGTATTGGTGGTGGTGAAGCCACAGCCGTTGCGATTGAAATGATCTAATCATTCTATAGCGCACAAAAAAGTCGGTGACTAAGCACAGCTGTCGCACAGTTTGGAGTGATATACGTTACTCCAAACTGTTTAATTTATTTAAGGTTCAGTTCTTAAATTAAGTTCTCAAATTCAACTCCCTTTCGGGGCTTCACCCCTGGCCCCATGTAAGGAGAGATATCTCCTTACGATCCTCTCTTCTCGGCGCATCCGGCTTTATCCAGCCAACGGCAGT